>QGLW01000012.1_pt1 | contig 75913 bp, 75 predicted proteins | sample 1725341 | NCBI WGS metagenome assembly QGLW01 (sample SAMN05439265, study PRJNA331180) | Hot springs metagenome, whole genome shotgun sequencing project. | isolation source: microbial mat of Apron and Channel Facies of Mammoth Hot Springs | place: USA: Wyoming, Yellowstone National Park | collected... | reverse complement strand
ATATTTATACCATACTTTTACGTAGGAAGTGGAGATATGTTATTTTTAAAATGTGTACGTATTAAAGTTCCGATTTGTGTTATTTTTGTTATGCTACTGTTTTCAACCACCGCTATTTCAGCTTCTTCGACAACTGCTCAACTTTTCGTTTTTGCAAATACCGACAACTTTGTGGGGATTGAGTTGAAATCTTCTCTTGACAGCTATTCGAATCTCTTTGCAAACATCGGAGTCAAATACATTGGCATTGGAGCAAGAATTTCTTCAACACAAACTCCTGGGATTTTTATATCTCCAATGTTTTATTTTGAGTATGATTCAAAAGCAAATATAGCTTTGAATGTTGGATACTCTTTCAAGATTTCTAATTTCAACAATGTTGTTTTTTTGATAGAAGGTAGAGCGAAGGAGTTAATGAGCAAACCAGAAGCCTCATTGAATTTTGGTATTTACTTACCTTTTTAAAGGTATTAAAAACATATTAGAGGTGAGAGTATATGAAAGTATATTCACTTATCCCAGCTTTTATAAATGCAGCTGCTGTTGTTTTTGGAAGTTCAATAGGTTTTCTTTTTAGGAAAGGATTTTCGGAAAGATATAGAAAGATACTTTTCATTGCTGTTGGTCTTTCAACAATTGGTATAAGCATAAAGATGATAATCGGTGCAAACAGTTTTTTGATTGTCCTCTTTTCTATGGTCATTGGTGGGCTTATAGGTGAGTTTTTTAATATAGAAGGGCTATTAAAAAACATCGGAGATAATATAAAGGAAGGTGATTTTTCAACAGGATTTGTTACTTCTTCCCTACTGTTTCTCGTTGGTCCGATGACTATTGTTGGTTCAATAACGGCAGGTTTGAAAGGTGATGGAAGTTTGATTTATACAAAGTCATTATTGGATTTTGTTTCCTCGACAGTACTTTCCTCAACTTATGGACTTGGTGTCATGTTATCAGCAATTAGTGTATTGCTAATCCAAGGTGCAATAACACTTTTTGCAAGCCTTTTGACATTTCTTACCGAGCCAGTCTATTTAAACGACATTGTTGCAGTCGGTGGGCTTATGGTACTCGGTATCGGTTTGAGGATACTTGAGATAAAAGATACAAAGGTTGGTAACTACCTTCCTGCACTTTTGATCTCACCGTTGATAACCTTTTTGGTGTCGCTTTTAAAATAGCACCAAGTGGTAAGAAGAAAATCAAGAAGCTCCTCTGAAGGGGCTTCTTGAATCGTTGTGTTAGATTATTCTTCTACAACAACATCCTTTGAACCTTCCCACAACCCATGTAGGTTACAGTATGAAAGCGCTATCAATTTTGAATTCTTTTCCAGTTTAATCTTAACTTTTACGATTGGTTCTTCGAGGGTTGGTGAAAATTCATATCTTCCTATCCTAAGTATGTATGGTGCCCCTTCAGGCATCGCGTAAAGTTCTATCCATGCAATGTGGTGTTCGACGGTGTTAGGATGCGGAATTTCTTTTCCAACAGAAACTTCCACTTCAAACCATTCGCCCTTTTTAACCTTCTCTGGAGCGCAAACAACTGGAACATGTTTTTCGCCTTTGAAATCTCCAGATTTTACATACTCACCTATCATCTCACTTACCCCCTTTTTCACAGATAGGCCTTAGAATTCAACAAATGCCGATTTTGAAGCACCACAAACAGGACATTTTTCAGGTGCGACATCCTCCGTTGTATAACCGCACACGGAGCATATATAAATCTTTTCAGCTTCATAATCCTTGCCTGAATTAACAAGCTCAAGAGCTTTTTTATACATCTGTGCATGAATCTTCTCAGCTTCAAGTGCGTAGTGAGTACTTGTTTGCGCTTCTTTTTCGCCTTGCATTCTAGCAGTTTCATTGTATACTGGATACATCTCATCTACTTCAAAAGTTTCACCGTCTATACAAGATTGTACGTTCTTTGGATTATCTCCAAGTTTTTTCAAAGCCTTAAAATGATTCCTGGCGTGAACGAATTCTGCATAAGCAATAGCCTTAAATAGTTTCGCTAACTTTTTCATACCAGACTTTTCTGCCTCATCTGCAAATATCAGATACTTCATATGTGCCATTGACTCACCCGCAAAAGCGTCTTCCAAGAATTTCTTAGTCATCTCCCTCATTCTAACACCTCCCCTTCAAGTTTTTGGTAACAAAAGAAATCCCTTCTGATAATTAGCCGAAAGTAATTATTTTTTTAGACATTCTTTACAAATACCGACAAGTGTTAACTGAACATTTTGTACCTCATGCCCGTTGATACTTGAAATGCTGGGTAATTCAACATTAAGCTCCACATCGTAAATCCTCTTACACTTCGTACAATAAAAATGATGGTGGTTTTGTCTTACAAAATCATATCTAATAGCGTCCGGCGTTATAATTACTTTTACAAGTCCTGCCGATGCGAGTGCCCTCAACGTATTGTATACCGTTGCCCTTGAAAGTACTGGAAGCTTCTTTTCTTTAACAAAGTGTTCATATATTTCATCAGCAGATGGGTGTGAATAAGAATCGATGAGATATTCAAGTATCTCTACACGATGAACTGTTGGTTTTACTCCTTTCTCTTTCAAAAGTTCTCTAACCTTAAATTTATAATCTTTTACGCCACTTATCACTATACTTCTGCCTCCTAAAAGAGTTATATAAGATTTAGCTATGTCCAAATTTATTATACCACAAAAAATGTAAAATGTTCAAGTATTTAAATTCGGAATCCAAGTAATTTCAGAAACCAATTCCAGGTTGACATTATTCGCTAAGCATAGTATAATTAGTTATACCTAAGTGAATAATTAAAAGGAGTGCTTCTGATGGGGTGCGTTATTTGAGAACATTTCTAAGAAACGTGAGAACTCTATTTGAAGAGTTACGGAATATGCGGGTTGCTTTAAGAAAAGACAAGGAAGTGCTTAAGAAATATGATCCGTCATTTGAGGCAAAATATCAATTTTTGTTTCATGCGGGTTTTAGGTCTTTGAGACTTTACCGAATATCACATATTTTTTATATATCGGGTTTTAAGTTTATTGCATATATGATTTATCATTTAAACCGAACTTTGTATGCTGTTGATATTCATCCGGCTGCTCGGATAGAACCTGGTGTTGTTATTGATCATGGAACGGGTTTGGTAATTGGTTCTACATCGGTAGTTGGAAGTGGTACTGTGCTATATCATGGTGTTACCCTTGGTGCAAAGTATATAGTTAGTGGAAAACGTCATCCCACGGTTGGTAGAAATGTCATAATTGGTGCCGGCGCAAAGATATTTGGACCTTTTTCAGTTGGTGACGGTGCAAGAATAGGTGCTAACAGCGTAGTGATTAACGATGTTCCTAAGTATGTAACGGTTGTTGGTATCCCTGGAAAAATTGTTAAATCACCTGGTGCATTAGATTCCAAACATGACAATTCGATAAATAATTCGAAGTTATTATTGATTGACAAGGATGATGACCTTTGTTTAGAAAAACTCGAATCGACCACCACATCTTTTTGAAGAGATTTTTTAAGGAGGTTCGTCAATGATATTCAGAGATAATTCTAAAATGAAAATCGCAAAAGATATTTCAAAACTATTAATTGGCGAAACACCACTTATATACGTTGACAAATACGATATTTATGCAAAATTGGAAAGAAACAATCCAACTGGGAGTATAAAGGATAGACCTGCTTTTTTCATGATGCTGGATGCTATTAAGTCTGGCAGGGTTACAAATGAAACCGTTATAGTGGAACCGACAAGTGGTAACACAGGTATTGCACTTGCTTGGTTAAGTGCTAAGTTAGGGCTCAAAATAATACTAACAATGCCAGAAACGGTTTCTATCGAAAGAAGAAATATATTGAAAAGCCTTGGTGCTGAATTAGTCTTGACCGAAAACATGGCAAAAGCTGTTGAAAAGGCACATGAGATATGCGAAACCTTGAATGCATATATTCCAAATCAATTTGAAAATCAATCCAACGTTAGAGCACATCTTAATACCACTGGTCCAGAGATTCTTAGACAGACAAACTACAGTATAGATGCTTTCGTGGCAGGTGTAGGAACTGGTGGAACTATAACTGGTGTAGGTAAGGTTTTGAAAAATTTTGATTCCAATATTAAGGTATTTGCAGTTGAGCCCAAACAATCCGCAGTGCTCAGTGGTCAAATGCCTGGAAAGCATAAGATTCAGGGAATCGGGGCAGGATTTGTTCCAAAGATATTTGATGGAAGTGTTGTAGATGAAATTGTTCAGATAGATGATGAAGAGGCATTAAGCTGGACAAAAAAACTTTGGAGTGAGGGATACTTCGTAGGCATATCATCAGCTGCAAATCTTTTGGCAGCACTTACTGTTAAGGAAAAATACAACCTTGAAAGGGTGGTTACTATCTTTTGTGATGATGGTTTCAAATACTTATCATGTTTTGCAGATAAAAAATAAACGTGTGCGCGCCCGTGGCGTGCACACATAAACCAATGATATCAGCTCCCGCCTATCCCCAGTACCCCCATTACGCCGATAGTATACCACTTTTTTACTTACCATGTCAAATCCTACCTACACAATTAACGCAAACATTACCTAAGTCGGCTTCAATACTTATTTGTGACAACTTTCATTATTTATCTTAAAAAAGTGGAAGCGGTAAACGATAATTTGCTTTTTTAAGAATTTTATGGTAAAATACAGTAAGTAAGTTGGCATAGTACTTTAATCTTAGCAGAACAAGGAGGATAGGTATTATGGAGATATTGAAAGTTAGCTCAAAGTCCAGTCCAAACAAGGTTGCAGGTGCTATCGTCGGTTCTTTGAAGAAGAACGAGAAGGTCGAGATTCAAGCTATTGGTGCCGGTGCGGTTAACCAGGCTTCAAAATCCTTGGCGATTGCCAGAAGGTTCCTCGAACAGGAAGGTTTGGACCTCTATGCAGTTCCAGCATTTATTGAAATCCAGATTGGAAACGAAACAAGAACAGGTATATCGTTTAAGGTTTTTTTGAAAAAGTAATTATTGAATTTTGAGGGGAATGGATAATCCATTGGAAGAACTAAGGAATATCGCTGAAGCTTGCTTAAACGATGAAAGAATATATGACATAATAAATTCCATTTCAAATATGTCGGAGGAAGAGTTGCGGGATTTTCATAGCAAAGTTATAAATTACTTTATGAATAGGAATTCACCAGAAGACAAGGAAGCTTACAAGTTTTATAAAATAGTTCTCGAGGACAAAAACGCAAAAAAAATCTTGGAACTTTACGAAGAGATTAAAACACATATGTAATGATTAATGGGTGCCTATTGGCACCTTTTTTAGTATGGTTGTTTATTTAGATTGGAAAGTGATAGATGAAAAGAGAGGTGAAAAGGTTGAAAGTCGGAGGTCAGGCAGTTATAGATGGTGTTTTGATGATGGGAAAAAAGATCGCTGTTGCGGTAAGAAAAAAAGACGGAAGTATTGAAGTGAAAGAACTTGGGAGTCCTACATTTACTAACAAATGGTTTAAGGTACCTTTTTTGAGAGGTTTTGTAAGTCTTTACTACTCACTTTATTTCGGAATGAAAGCTTTAAACATAAGTGCAGAAATTTCATCGGATGAAGAACTAAAAAAGAGCGAATCCGTTTTTTCAATAATAACAGCAATTATATTAGCAGTTGGATTGTTTATAGTGTTACCAGCCTACATAACTAAGTGGCTTGGTTTTAGAAATAATGAATTTATATTCTCCCTTGTTGATGGCATAATCAGATTAGCTTTCTTTTTAGCTTATGTTTATATAATATCACTCTTTGAAGATGTAAAAAATGTCTTCAGATACCACGGAGCAGAGCATAAAGCCGTACATACTTTTGAAAATGGCGAGGAGTTAAGTGTTGAAAACGCACGAAAGTATTCTACAATTCATCCAAGATGCGGAACTAATTTTGTAATGATATTTCTCATTATCGCCATTCTAATTCATAGTCTCTTTGGCCTTTTTGGAACACCAACAATGCTTGCAAGAATCCTATTGAGAATCCTCGCACTGCCTGTTGTGGCTGGTGTGTCGTATGAACTTTTAAGATTGTTTGACAAGTACCCAAAGCTTCGTTTTTTAGCACTTCCCGGTATGATTTTGCAAAAGCTTACTACAGCACAACCTGACGATTCACAACTCGAGGTTGCTATCGTCTCTCTCAGGAGTGCTCTTGGAATTGTTGAATCTGCTAATAATGTTGAGCTGGAAAAAGAAGAGCAACAGGCAAATTATGATGTAAGCGAACAACCCGAATTCCTTGGATGATAGAAGCAAGAACCCAATAGATAGTGAAAATGCGATGATCAAGAAAAAAGTGTGTCCAAATAACTGTGTACCTATATGATGTAAATGATACCTATCTGGCTTAAAAGGATTCTTTCTAAATACGAGCCTCCTCAAAAACGAGGAGGCTATTTCGTATATTGGGTAGCCAAAGAATATAACTAACTTGTCTATTTCCATTGGAATACTTTTGCTCGTTATGAGTAAGTAAGCTATTAAGAACGCACCGGTATCGCCCATAAATAGATTATTTGTAATGTTCAGAACAAAAAGCCCAAATAGAACGGGGAGAACTTCGAAATTCAACGTAAAGGAAAAGTATATGATTGATAACCCAATTAGCAACCCGTTGATTCCGTCTATTAAATTGAAAGCATTTAGTATCGCTACGAAAAAAACGAACGTGAAAATGCTATCCAAAAAATAGTTGCCTGTTAGTGTAAAATGATACGATGAGATGAAAATAAAGCCTGCAATGAATTGTAGAAAGAGTTTTACGTAATATTGTATCTCAATCAGATCATCGACGAAACCGATGATGAAAACAATAATAAACAAATAGTTATCGATACTACTTAATCTTAAACCTCGTAAATACAACGTCATTATAAAAAGAACTATTCCACCAACAAGCGGAACCGGTTTTAGGTGGTTTTTTCTCTCTTCAGGATGATCCAAAAGTATCTTTGTTTTTTTTGTGAAGGCAACGAGTCCAAGGGATAGAAAGATGGTTATTACGAAGCTAAGAAGATATCCATAGTGAAGATAATAATAACCCAACATCTAACCTCCATTAATAGAAGATCAAAAACCTGATATCGAGGCTATATAAATTAATGCAATAGCAAGATTCCACGCGCTGAAAACTCCAACAATCTTTTCCTCTTTCCAGCCGAGCAATTCAAAATGGTGGTGGATAGGAGCCATTCGGAATATCCTTTTTCCGCGTAATTTGTATGACCCAACTTGAAGCATAACACTGATAGTCTCAAGTAGGAATATTGTTGTAAAAAATATTAAAGGCAGTTCATTCCCGGTTAACAATGCGTATGTAGAAATGTACGCACCAAGCACAAGTGAGCCGGTATCTCCCATAAACACTTTTGCAGGTCTTGTGTTATAAACAAGGAAAGCTAAAACTGGCATAACCAACACAATAATTGATTTAGAGTGAATACTTGAGCTACTCAGAATCAAAAAGGGCAGTACACTTGTAACAAATACCCAACCAGCTAAACCGTCGATCCCATCTGTTAAATTAGTAGCGTTAGAATATCCAGAGACAAGTAACATTGTGAAGATATAAAAAAGCCATTTTGGAACAGGAATATCAAAAATAGAACTCTGCCTATATTGGAGCACGCTATATGCAATCCAAGCTGAAAAAGCCATCTGAAGTGCAAGTTTCTGCCAAGCCCTTAGTCCCAATGATCTTTTTTTAGCTATACTCACAAAGTCATCAAGAAATCCTATAAAACCGTAAAACAAAATTGTGAATATTAATTCTTTGGGAATGCCCAAAATGATACCTGCTACAAGCGCTATACTTAAAAAAACTATCCCACCAGCAGTTGGGGTACCTTCTTTGTAATTGTGTAAATCTGGACCTTCTTGTCTTATATACTGCCCCAACTTTAGTTTTTTCATATAAGATATGTACTTTGGCAATATAACTAATCCAACTAAGAATTCTGAAAGCAAGACCACAAATGTTAAAGTGTCCATTACGATTTCCTCCCATTCAGCAATTTTTCAGCTATTTTATCAAGCCCTACAGCCCTTGATGCTTTAAAATAAATCGTTCCGTGAAAATCCTTGCTTAGTATATGTCTATCAACAAACTCAACAATTTTACTTTCCTCGTTACTTCTAAAAATGACATTAGACGGATTTATGTCCTTTGATTCTTCTTCTTTATCATATACGATAACACCGTCGAGTCTCTCAAGTAACTTTGCAAGTAGTTCATGATAGTATTTCGACATATCACCAAGTTCTTTCATAGCACCAACTACCGCATAAAACGGACGTGGAAAATTTTCTATTACCTCATCAATTCCATGTTTAAAGGATTCGTAACTGGCATTGTAAGTATCATCGATAAGGTAACCTTTCTCCATTTGTTGTACGTTAAATCTTCCTTTGAGAGGTTTAAATGATAGTAATTTTGTAGGATTAAATGGTATATCAATCATGTCCGCAATTCCAAATGCAACGAGTAAGGAAATTGCCATTGCTTTAGTCCAATATCCAGGTAACGCAAAATAAAATTCACCCTCTGATGTTTCAAAAGTAATAAGTGTTGATTTTCCGTTAAATGTCTTTGCTTTCAATACATAATCGCCGCCTGATAAACCAAAGTATCTGCACTTATCACACCTCATACGCTCATCGTCGTAGTTCACAAGCGCTTGCTTTGAAAATTCTACTATTTGCCATTTACCTTTGAATATATTTTCAATACTTCCTGCAATTCCAACATGTGCACTCCCCACGTTGAGAAGTACACCGATATCTGGCGGGAAGAGCTTGCAAAGGTATTCTATGTCGCCAACATTTCTCTGCGCCATTTCAAGAACGAGCAGTTGTTCCCCTTGGTATGTGTTTATTATCGCAAGTGGCAGACCTATCTCTGAATTGAAGTTACCCTCGTTTTTGAAAGTTGAGATTTCAGACCCCAATAATTCTGCAACAATCTCTTTTGTTGTTGTTTTTCCATTTGAACCTGTGATACCAATTATTTTAGGGTTAAACTTTTCAATAATCTTGCTTGAATACATGCCAAGAAACTCAATCGTATTTGCTACCATTATTTGGTTTGCTAAACCGATGTCTTTTTCAACAATAACAGCATAAGCACCAGCTTCAACAGCCTGTTTTGCAAAATCATGACCATCCACTCTTTGACCCTTTATGGCAACAAAAACGTCTCCTTGTTTTACTTCACGTGAATCGATAACAAACCTGTGTCCTGTAAGGTCTTTCAGGTTCATTTTATTCACTCCATAGTTGAGATTTGGTCAACGTGTTTTACTTATCATTTACTTATCATTGTCACGTCCGTGGTTCTTATTTATTTTCGAAAGTATAATGTCAAGTGCAACATCTCTGTCCTTAAATGGCACCTTCAACGTATCGGTAAATACTTGATATGGTTCGTGACCTCTTCCAGTAATAAGAACAACATCACCACGAGTAGCGAGCGTAATTGCTGTATCTATTGCTTCGCGTCTATCCAATACTGTCAATGAAAGCGAATTTGGTTGGACTCCCTGTTCAACATCCTTGATTATACTTTCTGGATCTTCTCCTCTCGGGTCATCAGTTGTTAGAATTGCTATATCGGCAAGTTTTGTAACAACTTCTGCCATCATAGGTCTTTTCCCTTTGTCTGACCTGCCACCGGCACCGTAGACAACCATAACCCTTCCTTTTGCAAGCTTCCTTGCACTTAGTATTACCTTTTCCAATGCATCGGGTGAATGTGCAAAATCAATAATAACCTCAATGCCAAGTTTCTTTGCCTCCGGTATCGGTTCAAACCTTCCATCTACGCCTCTAAATGTACTTACATAACTTATAACCTCATCAATCTCGTATCCGAGTTCAATTAAACCAGCTAATACCAACGTAACATTAAATGCGTTGTATTCACCAATCATTTGCGTGTATACCTTCTTCGAACCATGCGGTGTGTGTAAGGTAAACGTCGTTCCATTCCATGATGTTACTATATCTGAAATACGGTAGGTAGCATGTTCATCTGTCCCAAATGTTACAAGCCTTGGAATATTCTTTGTTGAAAGCATTTGGACATAGTCTTTATTAATAACAGCTATTCCATCTTTTTTCAATAGATCGAATAGATGGAACTTTGAATTTGCGTAGTGTTTAAAGGTTGGATGATAATCCAAGTGATCTCTGGTAATGTTCGTCAATCCCGCAATATCAAATCTAAGCGTTTCCACCCTGGATTGGTCAAGAGAATGTGAGGAAACTTCCATTGAATAATAACTTCCACCACTTTTGACCGTCTTCGCCATATTTTCCATCAATGTCAGTGCATCAGGCGTTGTATTATGTACATAGAACTTGTCGCCCATAATGTCATTCATAACAGTTCCTGAGAGACTACCTGTCAATCCAAGCTGTTGCATAATGTGATGAAACAAATGTGCACACGTTGTCTTTCCATTTGTACCTGTGACTCCAAAGGTTATTAATTTGTTGTACGGATAGTCATAAAATTCCGCTGCAAGGTACGCTTCTGCAAGGCGACTATCGTAAACCTGGACATAAGGAAATGAACTATCAATTTCCTGCTCGGTTACAAAAGCAATTACACCGCTTTCCTTTTGAAGCGTACTTACAATAGTGTGCGAATCAAAACTACTGCCTTTTCTACAAATGAAAAGTGATCCCGGCTTAGCTTTGTTTGAATTATTGTAGACCCCTGTTATGTCGGCATCTTTAAGTCCTTCAGGAATGTTCTCGTAAACAATAAGCTTTTTAATAGTCTCCAAAAGGTGACTTAGTTTCAAAATCGTTCACCTCTCCCATATGTCACAAGATTCTGTCACATCGTTAAAATTATATCATCGACGCAAAATTATTCAACTAACAAATGTTCATACTTTTCAAAAAGAAAAGCCTTCTGATTACGTTCAGAAGGCTTTCAGTAAATAATTTGATATTTGAAGAAGTTGCTAAATACTTCTTATAAGTTCAAAGAACTTTGCAATATCTTTTTCATCTACTTTGTTATTTGAGCGAGTATTTATTGCATTCTCAATATTTTTAAGATATTCGCGAGCCGTATTTGACCAACTAAATTTCTGTGCTAAAGCTAAGGATCTGTTCGTATCGAATTGAGATACCGCTACTTTGGTCTTTCTTGCAATGTCTGTGATGTCTTCAGGATCTATAAGCAACCCTTCACCATTCGAAAAGATCTCTGCTGGTCCACCATTTTTCGTTGCAATTACTTTTAACCCACAAGCAGCCGCTTCAACAATTGCAAGACCGAATGGTTCGTAGAGTGCAGGTAAAATAAAAACAGAGCCCTTTTCCGCTGCAATTCTATACAAGCTTGCAAGGTTATTTTGGTCTGATATATTTGCAAAGAAAATGCTCTTGCCAATTTCATTTCCAGCATATTCCACTATCTCTTTTAAAATGGTCGCTTCCTCTGAGTTATTCTTGCTTATATAATCAAACACATTGTTAACACCTCTAAGAACAATCAGCAGATTTGCTTTCTTGTTCAATTCATCATCACTGATAAAAGCCTTAACTATCGCAATGTGGTTTTTCTTTCTATCCAGTCTGCTTGACATAATTATAAAAGGTAACTTCTCTCTTTTTATAGGTGCTTTCGAAAGAATTAATTCAACGTATTTTCTAATTTTCTCGTCCTCTGGTTTTCTTGTTGGGTTAAATATTCTGTGATTTATACCAGGTGGAATAACTTTAAACTTTTCACTATAAGGGTCTACATTGTAAAGTTTGTGAGAATACTGTTCATACCTTTCTTGACCTGTACTGCACACGATAAATGACGCGTACTTTATAGAAAGATTCTCAGCTAAGATTCTTATAGAGAACCTGTATTTTTTCTCTGCTTCTTCAATCGTCATGCCAAATGAAAGTAGCTTATCCATTTTCCAAGCACCAAGAGAATGTGCTGTAAATGAAAACGGAACACCAATCTTTGCAAGGAAGATAACTCCAGAAATACCACCATCACCATAATGGGTAGTAACGAAATCTGGAAAGTGTCCTTCAGACTTGTAAAATTCGTAAATCTTTTCAACATAATCCGGTTGATATGCCCAGAGATCCTCTTTTCTTAAAAACTTCTCTCCACCAAACGGGAGTCTAATTATACGGACATTTGGAGCATCTGGATAATAGTCATATGGTTCTGAAAATTCGGGCCATTTTTCATCAATTATTTGTCTGGTTATTATATCAACTTCTACACCGAGTTCTCCAAGAGACTTTGCAAGTTCTCTTACATACACGAGCTGACCACCAAAATCTGGATGCTCAGTAAGATGGCTGTCATTCTTATCGAAATTTCCCTGCGGGTTGAAAAACGCTATTTTCTTTACTTCACTCATTGCTTCACCTCTTTTCCACGTACTATTTTATAACTTACCCCTTAAATCGGAAATAGGCACATCCGCTCCAACAAAACCAACTATATATCCGGCAACTTTACTCCCGATCTCGCACGCTTTGAAAAAGTTGTAACCATTGATTAATCCGTAATACATTCCTGCCCAGAAACCATCTCCAGCACCAGTTGCATCGACAACACTTTTTGCGTATGCTGGTATATGAATGAAGTTATTTCCATCCGAAGCAAACGCACCGTACTTACCAGCAGTCAAAACAACATGTCTTACACCATATGCATGAAATTGTTCTACATAGTATTTGACTTTCTCCATAGAGAATTCGTTCATATCTTTCACACATTTTGTTGTTCCAAAAATAGCCTCTGCATCATCCAAGGATGGTTTGGAATAATTTGTGTATTTAAGAATCTGCAAGACTCTATCATTATTAATCTTTGAACATTCGAAAAGCTTATCCCTGCAATTAGGATCAAAAGATACAGACACTCCTCTCTCGAGAGCCTTTTTAATGATCCTCAATGTTGTTTCAAAAAGACTCTGAAAAGTAATCATCCAGCAGCTGAAATGAACTATTTTTGCACCTTCAAGAGCCTTATCCATCTCATCTTCATCAAGTTCAATGTATCTATCAGCACCACGTACCACAAAAAAGTCAGGACTCTCGGTTGTCTTTTGGACAAAGACGAGAGTTGTTCCATTCAAGCTATTTTCTTTGATGTAGGAAACATCAACACCATCGGTTATCAACTTAAGAATTATACTCTTTCCAATGGGATCCTTGCCAACTTTCGAAATCATTCTCGTTTGAATCCCAAGTTGCGCAGAATACCTTGCAATATTACCTGGCGAGCCTCCAATTTTCAGAACAAAATGCTCTGCTGTATCGAATTTTTCTTCGGTAATTATATCAGCAAGCAACTCTCCAATAAAAAGTATCATTTTACCACTCCTATGTTCGTCCGCTTTTCATTTCTTATCATTTCTTACCCCTTGACCGCGCCGGAGCTAAGACCTGCTATGATTCTGTTTTGGAATATTAAAACAAGTGCCACGAGTGGAACGGTAACGATAACTGCTGCTGCCATGAGCTGACCCCATGGTTGTTCATATTGGCTTCTACCCGCAAACATAGCTATGGCAACTGGAACTGTATAATAATCAGGCTTTTGCATGAAAGTAAAGGCAAAGAGAAATTCATTCCAGGCTGTTATAAATGTTAGCAAACCAGTCGCTACAAGCCCAGGAGCCGACATTGGAAAGACTATCTGGAACAATGTTCTGAGTCTCGAACATCCATCTATCGCCGCAGCTTCTTCTATTTCTTTCGGTAGATCTCTAAAGAAATTCTGAAGTATCCATGTTGTCAACGGAAGAGTTATTGCAACATATGGCAAAATAAGCCCTTGGTAAGTGTTGATAAATCCAAGTTTTTTCAGTATCACAAAGAGCGAACCAAGTATAGATATCTGCGGAAACATACTTACTGCAAGTATTAAAGACATAACTATCGCTTTACCTTTCATATGTAAACGAGCAATAGCGTAACCCGCAAAAGAGCCAAAGATTAACGTTGTAAGAGTTGTAATACCAGAAACGACTATGCTATTCCAAATATTCACATGAAACGGTCTCTCTTGGAAGACCTTAACATAGTTTGAAAAAGTTGGTTGTTTGGGAAAGAATGTGGGATTCGGATCAAAGAGTTCTAAATTCGGTTTTAATGAAGAAATTATCGCCCAATAGAATGGGAATATACACCAAACTAAAATGAATATAACGGATATGATAAGCAATGTATTGTAAATACGTCTCTTTAATTTACTTGACATTATCATCACCTCTTAGTCTAACTTAAGCTTTAATGATTTTATGTATATAATCGCAAAGATCGAAATGAGCAAGAATATGATTACTGATAGTGCGGAACCATAGCCAAACCATGGACCTGTGAACGCTCTATCCATAAGTAAAACACGGTTATACACAGCAAGTGTTTCTGTTTCTACACTTCCACGTGTCATTATGAAAACAACATCAAATACTCTGAGTGCGTCGAGCGTTCTAAATATCAAAGCAACAGCTATTGTTGAACTAAGCATTGGTATGGTAATTTTTGTAAATCGTTGCATTACACCAGCCCCATCTATTCTTGCTGCCTCGTAAAGTTCCTCAGGAATTAGTTGTAAACCCGCCAGTATTAATAATGCCATGAAAGGAGTGGTCTTCCATACATCCACAGCAATAATTGCCCACAATGCAGTATTAGGCAATCCAAGTATTGGTACACCAGGTTCGATTAAATGTAGGCTTTCGAGTAATTTTGTCATGATACCACCTTGGTCATTAAACATCCATTTCCACATTTGGGAGGATATCGCCGTAGGTATTGCCCAAGGAATAAGCATCGCCGCCCTGACAACACCCCTGAATTTGAAAGGTTGGTTAACTACAATAGCTATAAGAAGTCCAAAAGCAGTCTCTAATGCAACAGAAACAATTGTAAAGATAATTGTTGTTTTTAAAGCAGCTATGAAACGATCGTCCTTAAATAATTCAATGTAGTTCTGAAACCCTACAAATTTCTTTTCAATATCCGGTCTCAAACTATATTCGTAAAAGCTATCGTAGAATGTTTTAAATAGAGGGAAAAAAGCTATTATAGATATTACCAACAACGCTGGTAAAACCATCCACCATGCAACTACAGTTTCTCTTGTCTTTACTTTCAACAGCTACACCTCCCAATTCTTCCTTTGAAAAACCGGGGGGACGTTCCCCCCGGCTTTTACAATTACTTTGACAAGAGTTCTTATTTGCCGAGAACTTTGTTCAATTTCTTTGCCATTTCTTCTATAGCTTTCTGAGGAGTTGTTTGCTTTGTTAATGCCGCATGGACATGTTTTTGGATAACGTCAGAGATTTCGCTGTATTTTGCTGTCCTTGGCCTTGGTGCTGCATTGATGAACATTCCGTAAAGTTCAACCATGAATGGAGCCGCCTTTTTCAAGGAAGGATCTTTGTATACATCCATCATCGTTGGATTTTGACCAGCATTGATTGCTTTGTAAAGTTGTTGATCATAGCTTGTGAGGAACTTCACCAATTTCTTCGCAGCCTCTTTTTCCTCAGAAGATGCGTTCTTGTTTATTCCAAGCATCCATCCACCAAGTGTTGCAGTGGATTTACCACTAGGTCCAGCTGGAAGTGGAGCAACTCCAACTTTACCTGCAACTTTTGATTCCTTTGGATCGTTTAAAAGAGCCCATGCATATGGCCAGTTTCTCATAAAGACAGCTTGACCGTTTTGGAAAGCCCTTCTTACTTCCTCTTCCATGTACGTTGTCACAGCTTGTGGACTTACCTTGTGTGTATAAATCATGTCAACCATGAATTGAAGAGCCTTAACTGCCGCTGGGCTGTTTACTATAACATTTCCATTGTCGTCAAGAACATCTCCACCAAAGGAAATGAGATATTCCATGAAGTCACATACTAATCCTTCATATCTCGCACCCTGCCATACGAAACCTTGGATATTCTTTTCCTTAACCGTTATCGTCTTTGCCATTGTAACAAGTTCATCCCATGTCTTTGGAGGGTTCTTGAAACCGTATTTCTCTAGTAAATCCTTTCTGTAATAAAGCATACCAGCATCAGTAAACCAAGGTATCGCAACTATCTTTCCATCAACCGTTGCAGCTTTGACTGTTCCTGGAAGGAATTTGTTAAGTTCAAAGAAATCTTTATCTGCTGATAAGTCTTCAAGATATGGTGCAAATTCTGCTGGCCAAATGACATCGAGCATAAGCACCGTCGGTTCTTTCTCACCAGACGCAAGGTAAGTAACATAGAGGTCATGTCTTTCAGTTGAGGAGTTTGGCATGGGCATAACAGATACTTTAATGTTGGGATTCTGTTTCATGAAGACATCAAGCTGAGAATAGAGAACTTCAAGTTCCTTACCAACCGCTCCCGCCGTCATCGTAATCGTCACTCTTGATGCAGCAAACGTTACCATAGACAAAACAAGTAATAAACTTACCAAAAAGAGCTTTTTCATACTGACACCTCCCAATGATATGGTGTGGATAACTTCGAATTTCAAATTGAGTATAACATGAGTATTTATTTTCTACAAAATATAGAAAAGTGCAGAAAAACAAAGATATACAAAAACAGCATTAGTATTATAAATATAACATAATTTAATGAAACATTTTTCGTTTAATATCGCGTCTAATGTCAATCGATAATTTGCACATACATGGTGTAGAATATCACTGAGTACGTATTCGAAAATCAAACATAAGTTGGAATTTAGAATATTCTTTCCAATAAGCCTAAGAAGATTTATGTTGAGAGGGAGGTACTGTAGATGACTGTAGAAGTTCCTGTTAAGAAGCTTCCCGATTACAGCATATTTGCAAGCGAGGATGCTGAAGCCATATTCGAACTTGGAAAGAAGTTAAAAGGTCTAAGGGTTGTACATGTTAACGCGACAGCGTATGGTGGTGGTGTTGCTGAGTTGCTCATGACTATAATTCCGTTGATGAAAGATGCAGGCATAGATGCAAGATGGGAAGTTCTCGAAGCTCCTATGGAATTTTTCAACGTGACGAAGAAACTTCACAACACTCTCCAAGGTGCGGATATTGAAATAAGTGATGCCGAATGGGAGTTGTTCGAAAGAGTCAATAAAGAAAATGCACAAAAACTGAATCTCGATGCAGATGTTTTAATAATACACGACCCTCAGCCAGCTTATATACCTTACTTTTTAAATTCAACAAACACTAAGTACATATGGAGATGTCATATTGATACAAGTACACCAAATTTCAAAGTGTGGAATAGATTAGCAACGAAGATGGACATGTATAAAAAAGCTCTGTTCCATATTATGGACTATGTCAAACCACCGTTTGATAATATAGCAGTTGAATTTCCACCAAGTATTGACCCTCTAAGTCCGAAAAATAAGGAGTTGACAGAAAATGAGATTATGGAAGTTGCTAAGAGATACAATATAGATATTTCAAAACCTTTAATCACAGCCGTTGCAAGATTTGACCCATGGAAAGACTTGTTCTCAGCGATAGATGTATACAGGAAAGTGAAAGAAAAGCACGACGTACAGTTGGCAATAGTTTCAGCAATGGCAAAAGACGACCCAGAAGGTTGGATATTCTTTGAAGACGTTTTAAGATATGCGGGAAAAGATAGAGACATTCTCTTCCTAACGGATCTAAAGGGTGTTGGTCATTTGGAGGTTAATGCTATCCAAAGACTTTCGACAATTGGTTTGCATACCGCTACGAGGGAAGGATTTGGGCTTGTTATAAGTGAGATGATGTGGAAGGAACATCCAGTTGTTGCACGTCCCGCTGGTGGTGTTAAGATACAAATTGATGATGGTATCAATGGATACCTAAGAAATAATGTTGACGAACTTTCAGATGCAATTTGTGCATTATTGGAAAACAAATCACAGCTTACCGAATTCGGCAAAAAGGCAAAGGAAAAGGTAAGGAAAACGTACTTATCAACAGCAAATGTACGAAGATACCTTGAAGTCATAGAATCTGTTGTCAGATAGAAAAATTGTTGTATAATACTTATCAGATATACGTAGCTATAAGATGGAGGTAGGTAATTGAAGAACGAAGCAAAAATAATGCTACATATTCTTAGGCATAAGAGAATACGCAGAAAGGAACTCGAGAAGATTATCGGCGTTAATCCATCAACAATGACTTATCTTCTTGATAAGTTGAGAGAATACATAGAAATTGAAGAGGAGGTCCCTACATTGGGAAAACCTCCTCAGTTTGTTTCTATTTCAAAAGAGGCTTGGCATGTACTTGCAATTACCGTTGGAAGAGAAAGGGTAAAAGCCGTAATTTACGACGGGAGAGGTGAAGAACTCGAAAGTACAGAACAAAAAGTTAGGAAAGAACATCTTAATAGCCATGGGATTACTGAGTTAGTAAAAAGAGTGATTGATAAGTTCTATGACTTTGATAGCATTGGAATAGCATTTTCTGGAAGTGTAAGTGATGAGAAAGTCGATTCAAAGATTCTAAATCTGGAAAAATACGATCCGGTTAAGTCTCTCAAGCTTAAATCTATCGGTGTGCCTTATATCATACTTTCAGATGTTGAAGCGTTGGCTGCTTATGAGTCAAAAACATCTGGAAGAGATAGAGTTTTTGTGCTCAATTATGGAACAGGTATAGGTGCTTGTTATTATGAATATCATGCCCTTTTTAGTAGGGATGAATTTAAGAATATTCCTCTTGGTCATCTCTACTTCGGTGGCGATGAAAGATGTTATTGTGGAGCAACTGGTTGCCTTGAAACTGTTGCCTCTGATTATGTTGCATTCAAGAACTTTACAGGGATTCAGATCCCATTTGTCGAGTTTATCGAACACGAAGAGGATTACTGGGATACACTAAAGGAAATCAGAAGCATTAGTAAATCACATGACGAAAAGTTGATTGAAATCTACAGTAAGGTTATTGAGAGGTTGGCTTACGTACTCGGAAACGTATCACTCTTACTTGGCGTTGATGAGATCGCTCTTTACGGGGAAGGTAGTTCAAGGTGGTTTGCAAATACACTCGAAAAAACTATTAATGCACTTTCAAATAACTTCCATGTTTCAGTAAGATACGGTAATGTCTACGATGCTGTTGAACGTGGGACATCACTCGAAGCAGCAGTAAATCTTGTCCGAAAGAAATTTTCAAGATAGAACTGGCTTGGAGGTAGAATTATGTACATCATTCTGATAGGTGGTGGAACTGGTTCAGGAAAGACAACGGTTGCAAAGAGAATCATGGAAAGTATTGGTCCAAATAAATGTGTGATGCTCCCAATGGACAATTATTACAAGGATATGTCACACATTCCCATCGAGGAAAGAAGAAAATACAATTACGACCATCCTGATATGATAGAACACACGCTAATAGTTAGGCATGTAAAGGAACTCTTGACTGGGAAGTCTATTGAATTACCAGACTATGATTTTGCCCAATATACCAGGGCAAATACTTCAGTAAGGATAGAACCTAAACCTATTTTACTTATCGAAGGTATCTTTGCACTTTATTATGATGAGCTGAGAGCACTTGCTGATCTTAAAATCTACGTCGACACAGAAGGTGATGAAAGATTTATTAGACGACTTCAAAGGGATATATTCGAGCGCGGGAGAACTATAGAATCCGTTATCAATCAGTATTTGAAAACAGTTAAACCTATGCACGACGCTTACGTTGAACCAACAAAGAAACATGCAGACATTATCATACCGCGCGGAGGGTATAACGAAAAAGCTATAGAGGTGGTCGTTGAGTACGTACAAAATCTTCTCTAAGGCTAATTAAAATTGTACTTAAAGTTGTACTTACCGTCCCATCGTTATCGATGGGATTTTGTTTTTCTTGAAATTCATATGAATTAAAGTATAATTGTATAATGTAAAAGAAATCATAACTGTCGCGGAAAAGAAGTTAAAAAGGAGGAGTTAAATGAAAGTACACATATTTACTTACGGTTGTCAGATGAATGAAAATGATACAGAAATCGCGAAACAACTACTTCTCAACGAAGGGTATGAATTGACAGAAAACGAAGATGAAGCTGAAGTAGTCATACTTAATACCTGTGCGGTAAGGAAGAAATCTGAAGACAAGGTTTACAGTCACATTGGAAAGCTGAGAAAAAAAGGTAAGAAGATAGGTATAATGGGATGTGTTGCAGATAAGGAGAAAGAAAGCCTCTTTAAAAGGGGTGTGTCATTTGTTATAGGTACCAGAGCACTATTAGATATTCCTAAGGCTACTGGTAATATAAAGAACGCAAACAAGCAAATATATCTTGAAGATACCCTCGATGAAATTGAGTATCACAAAGTTGATACGAGAAGTTCTAAACATCATGCCTGGATAACTATAATTTACGGCTGTGATAGATTCTGCACGTACTGTATTGTACCGTATACAAGAGGAAGGGAAAAGTCACGGCCAATGGATGAAATACTTGTAGAAGTAAGTACACTCGCTAATAAGGGTTACAAGGAATTTACCTTCCTTGGTCAAAATGTCGATGCATATGGCAAAGATCTGAACAACGGTACTTCTCTTGCAATGCTCTTAAAGGAAGCCTCAAAGGTTGAAAATGTAAAACGTCTGTGGTTTTTAACTTCTTATCCATCAGATTTTTCACTTGAAATCCCAGAAGCAATGGTTGAAAGTGATAAAATCGCCCGCTCGATCCATCTACCTGTCCAGCATGGTAGTGATAAGATCTTAAAAGCAATGAATCGTAGATATACACGTCAAGAATATATTGAACTGATTGAAAATATAAGAAAGATAGTTCCTGATGCGTCTATTTCAAGTGATATAATAGTTGGCTTCCCAGGTGAAACCGAAGAGGACTTCGAAGCTACTGTAGAGCTTGTAAAATATTTAAAATTTGAGAGACTGAATCTCGCTGTTTATTCTCCTCGCGAGGGAACAGTTGCATGGAAATACCTCAAAGATGACGTACCGTATAAAACAAAGGTTAGAAGGATGTCTTATCTGTTGAACCTACAAAAAGTTATAAATAAATCACTGAACGAAGAATATAAAGGTAAGACAGTAGAAGTAATTGTCGAAGCTAAGGCAAAGAACGGTCTTTTCTATGGACGTGACTTACGTAACAAAATAATATCCTTTGAGGGTACCGATGATTTAATCGGAAAGACTGTGTTTGTTAAAGTAAATAGGATCACCGCTGGTCCGCTGTATGGAACCATTGAAAAAGTCTTAGAATTCTAATGATTTTTTAAGCTTTGAAGTGTATTATAGTATTGGAGGTGATAATATGAAAAGACATATTGTGGTTCTTATATTGGTAATAAGTTTTTTGATATCATTTTCTACGCTATTTGGTACTGAGTATGTTGCACGAATCGACAACATGGAGCTTGGAAGAATAAATGTTACTGAGACAAAGAATGGATGGATAAGCATTAGTGAAATCCAATACGGTGAAAAATACACAGTAGAAACGAGAACCGTCTTTGGTAGAAGTGGACTGTTCGAATTGTATGAAGTAACATTCAAAACAAACGGCGAACTCGTTGCAAAGATACTTGGGGTTAGCAAATTGAATAAAACCACGATAACGTTATACGCATACTATGATCCAAAGAATCCATCAGTCAAGACGTTTACATTTACAGAACCTAATATAATCTTGCTTGATAACAATTTCATAATCCCACATTTTGAAATGATGTTAAGAATACCACAACCACAGTTCCAGATACTCATACCTCAGGCACTATTCAATCCTTCACAAACAGAAAAGGCATCAGGTATTGCTCAACTCAAGCGACTGTCAGAAAACGTCTATTTGTTGAGTTATGAGGGTACAGAGATAAAGATAACCAAGGATAAAGCAGGAATAGTTAAGATGGAATACTCTAATGGTATAGTAGTTGAAAGAACTGACAATAAAGAGAAACGATCACTGAATAAAAAAATTCGTAGATAAACGCTAAGAGCAAGAAGGTAGGTGTAGTTGTATCTGAAAACGGCTGATTATCTCAAGAAATATAATGTAGTCTTGAAAAAGTCATTAGGTCAGAATTTTCTTTCAAACGATAAATATGCCGAAAAGATTGCAGGGTTATCTCAATTAAACCAAAATGATACAGTTCTCGAAATAGGCGCTGGAGCGGGCACTTTAACACTTGCACTTGCACAAACTGGAGCAACTGTTTACGCCATTGAAATAGATGAGCGTCTGAGACCTATTCTTATTGAAAGATTGTCAGCATTTCCTAATGTCCATATTATATTTTCTGATTTTCTTTCGCTTGATATATCATTTTTACCGGAAGGGTATAAATGTGTATCCAATATACCGTATTATATAACAGCTCCAATTCTAAAAAAGCTTCTTTTTACAAGTTTCTCCACTCTAACAATAATGATGCAAAAAGAAGTTGGAGAAAGGCTTTTGGAAAAACCTGGCAGTTCTAATCGTGGTTTCCTAAGTGTTGTCCTTCAAACTCTGGCTAATGCGGAAAAAGTGCTACTGATTCCAAAAAGCGCTTTTGTGCCTAATCCAGATGTTGATAGTATAGTACTTAAAATTACAAGAAAAGAAAGGAACTCGCTATCGTTTTCCGAACTCGAATCGTTTTGGACATTTGTTTCGAATTGTTTTTCTCAAAAGAGAAAAACAATATACAATAATCTAAAAACTTTTTTTACTGACAAGATTGCGTTAGAGAATCTACTTAAAGACAGTAACGTTCGTCCAACCGCAAGACCGGAAGAATTGACTGAAGAAGAGTTCATTGCATTATGGAAAGCTTGGAGAGATGTAGAGGAATCATAACTACTAACGGAGGGAAGCATCTTGAAACCTGTAGTTACTAATGATCCTAATGAAGCATTAAATAAAAAGACATTTGTCTTTGATTTAGATGGAACTGTACTTAATTCGAAAAATGAATTTCCCATCGAAACTAAGAATCTCGTTCTCAATATTCTGAAAAAGGGTGGCAATGTAGTCTTCGCAACTGGAAGGATGCATATATCTGCCAAAAAATTACTTGACAATGTTTTTGGTAGAGATTTCTTTCCAATAATCTCTTATAACGGTGCTGTCATATATGTACCAGAAGAAGGCTTCATATTTGAGAAAACACTCGATTTTGAAACAACATTTGATGTTATCGACTTTCTGAGAAATGAAGGCATTCATGTACAAACTTATGTAGATGACAAGCTGTATAGTGAAAATGATGATGATGAAATAAAGCTCTATTCTAAGCATGCGGACGTACCTTATTATTTAGTTGAAGACCTTAAAGCTCTACACAATCCACCCATAAAGATCCTTGCTATTGGTGAAAAGGAGAAACTTGATAGCTTGATCACACCGTTACAAAGTATTGTTGGTGAAAAGGCTACAGTCTTTAAGAGCTTTTCAATTTTCCTTGATATTGTTCCATCAGATGCCAACAAAGGAATTGCTCTGAAGTTCCTTGCCGACTACTTAAAGTTTGACTTGAAAAATACCGTCGTATTTGGAGATAATGAGAACGATATTTACATGTTTAAAGTTGCTGGAACCAAAATTGCTGTTGATAATGCTGTTGAAAAACTTAAAGAGGTGGCTGATTTTGTCAGCAAATCTAACGAGGAAAATGGTGTTTTTTACGCTTTTACTCGTCTTTTCCCTGAGTATATTTGGTGAATCAAGTAATTTAGCGTTTCTTTGTATGAAAAGGCTTGAGGAAATAATAAAAGATGTTAGCCTGCTAACTCTTGGTAGTTTGGGTAATATCTCACTCGTACAAGAGGTAGGTAAACATGTTGGAAGTGTTGTAAAATCACTTGGATATGATTACTATCTCATTGGTCCTCTTGATACGTTGAGTATCGACGACGATGATTACTTTTACAGAGTCCACAAATCACCATATATTACAGCAGATGTATATGAGAAGTTGGCCTTAGGAATCGCAGTTGCCGGCGTAATACCTGTTTTCGATGGTAGAGGGCAAATAGATACAAATCTTGTGACATCTATTATAACACGAAGATTGACTTACCCGGTTCTTGTTGAAGATGAAGGAAAAGTCAATTTGTTAAGAACGCTCGGATACGATGGAGTTTTTATAATTCAGCAGAGAGCTAATACTCATAGTTTCTTAAATGGTTCCTTTGTAAGACTTTATTGGAATACGCCATTGCAAGAAGTGGGAGAGCTTCGCAAAAAACTGCTGCTTAATTCAATAACATACGTAAGCAATGGTGAAATAAAGGTTAAAGTCCCGTTTGCATCATCTGGAGTGGTTGTATATTCAAATGAAGACTACGTTTTAAAAGAAGCAAAGAATGTTTTAGAAAATCGAATAGGACCAGGTAGAATACCATGGTAATCTTGCAAAAAATAAGGTGATGCATAATCCTCAAAGATCTTAATACTATAGTAATATTAAGGAAGATAAAACTAAGAACAATGATCACAAAAGTGGTAAAATGGTGGTGAAATTATGAAAAAGAAGATAATGAACCCTAAGTTGAGTGAATTTGAGAAGTTCGTTTTGTTTGATAAGGGTACTGAACCGCCCTTCACAGGTGAGTATGAAAATCATTTTGAAAAGGGCATATATGTATGCAAAAACTGTGGTATACCACTTTACAATTCATCGGACAAATTCCACTCAGGATGTGGCTGGCCAGCATTTGATGATGAAATACCCGGAGCTGTATTCAGACAGATTGATAGAGATGGAAAGAGAACAGAGATAATCTGTTCTTACTGTGGTGCTCATCTCGGGCACGTTTTTATCGGTGAAGGATTTACATCCAAAAATGTTAGACATTGTGTAAATTCTGTCTCACTAAGGTTCGTACCTGAAGGTGAGAAACCACCCGTTGATCGAATGTTTTTTGCTGGTGGATGTTTTTGGGGCGTTGAACATCTTTTTAAACAGTTAGATGGTGTTGTTGATACACGCGTTGGATATATGGGCGGTCACAGAAATAATCCAACATACGAGCAAGTCTGTACTGGGCTTACTGGTCATTATGAAACTGTTGAAGTGATATTTGATCCAAAGGTCATAGACGAGGAACAGCTGATTCGATTTTTCTTTGAAATCCATGATTTTACTCAAGAAGACGGGCAAGGTCCTGATATTGGTGAACAGTATAAAAGTGTTATATTCTATACTAAGGAAAAGCAGAAACTATTAAGCGAAAAGATAATCGACGAATTAAAGAATAAGTACAAAGTAGCGACTCAAGTCAGAAAAGCTTCAACTTTTTGGATAGCTGAAGATTACCATCAAGATTATTACGAAAAAACAGGAAAAGCTCCCTACTGCCATTATAGAAGAAAAGTATTTTAATTCTACTTACACACCTTCTATAAGTTTTTCAAGATAGTTGCAGAACTCTGAAAGTTCAACTTCAATCTTTATCGTTGCATATTTATCGAGCTCTGTCTCACCTTTGTTAATTATGAACAACTTTGCATTGTTTCTGAGCGCGTATATTGGAAGTTGAGCAGCTGGGTATACTGCAAGTGAGGTGCCCATGGTTATAAAGACATCGCTTTTCTCTGCCCAGCGTTGCGCTTTGGAAAACTCTTGTAATGGCAACATCTCTCCAAAAAAAATCATGTCCGGTTTTGTCAGTCCGCCACATGAACATCTGAAATCATGTTCAAGAAGATACGTTTTGTTCTCATTATTCATCATTTCATACCTTTTACCACACTTCAGACAGCTCCAGGTCCTAACACTTCCATGTATCTCAGCAACGTTCTTGCTACCTGCTTTTGTATGCAGTCCGTCTATATTTTGAGTTATCACGCCTTTTATTAAACCTCTATCTTCAAGTTTTGCGAGTAGATAATGAGCTTGATTTGGTTCTGCGTCAAGCATAGATATTAGTCCCTCTCTTGAAAAACTGTAGAACCTCTCCGGGTTTTTCAGAAAGGCTTCTATGTCGAATATATCTTTACCATATTTTGCATAGAGTCCGTTGGGACTTCGAAAATCTGGAATACCACTTGGTACACTAATACCAGCACCAGTTAAAACTACTGGACTTTTGGAATTAAACAAATATTCTAAGAATAATCTTGTCATTTTCTCCAGTCTATCATCTTGCATAAAATCTCCCGCTTTCAAAGTCTCCTATAATTTCTTGGCGATAGACAAGAGATATTCAACTGTATCACCAAACGTCATCTTTTCCTTTATACCTTGTCTTAGGAACTTATTAATTTCGTCTATGAGTTCAATTGACTTGTCAATTTTTGGATTTGTTCCTTTCTTATATGCGCCTACGTCAATCAAATCTTTTGCATCGTTATACGTTGCTATCACATCTCTTAATAATCTTGCTGCCTGCATATGCTCAGGTTTAGTTACGTCCGTCATTAACCTGCTGATACTCATGAGTACATCTATAGCGGGAAAATGATTGGATTCAGCTAATCGTCTGGAAAGGATGATGTGACCATCAACAATCCCACGTACCGTATCGGAGATTGGTTCGTTAAAATCATCTGCTTCAACAAGTACGGTATATATCCCCGTTATACTACCTTTGTCCGAATTACCCGCTCGTTCAAGAATCTTTGGAAGTTGTGCAAAAACACTTGGTGGATAGCCTCGCGTTGTTGGTGGCTCCCCTATTGCAAGTCCTACTTCTCTTTGTGCCATCGCCCAACGTGTGAGCGAGTCAACCATCAACATAACTGCATATCCTTTATCTCTAAAATACTCAGCTATCGTAGTAGCTGTTAGGAGAGCTTTGATCCTTAGCAGCGCTGGTTGGTCAGAGGTAGAAACGATAACAATCGACCTTTTAAGTCCTTCTTCCCCGAGGTCTTTCTCAATAAATTCTCTAACTTCTCTCCCACGCTCACCTATCAGAGCAATTACATTTATATCTGCTGTGGTGTTTCTTGCAATCATACCGAGAAGTGTGCTCTTACCGACACCACTACCAGCAAATATTCCTATTCTTTGCCCTTTACCAAGCGTTAGAAAACCATCAATTGCTCTGACTCCAACAGGTAGTGGTTCAAGTATCCTCTTTCTTATCAGTGGATTTGGTGCCTCATTTACAATCGGTCTAAACTCTTTCAAGAATAGTCTTTTCCCATCCATCGGTCTCCCAAGCGCATCGACAACTCTTCCTTGCAATTCATCCCCTACACCAATACTAACTGTTTTGTTCGTCTTTATGACTTCGCAACCTTTTTTTAGTCCGGTAATATCTTCAAGTGGCATTAATACTGTTAAATCTTCTTTGAAACCTACTACTTCTGCAAGTGCCTTCTTGTTTCCTACAATGATTTTACAAAGCTCACCATAAGCTGCATCCGGTCCTCTGGATTCAATTGCGAGTCCAATTATCTTTTGAACCTCTCCTATATATTCATAAGGATTCAGTGTATTAACTCTTTCTTCAAGTAATCCAAGTAACTTAATCGAATCACACTTGCCATTCATTCTCACTGCATCTAACCCCTTTTAATTAATCATTCTTCATTTTTGAAGACCTCATTAAATATCTCATCAAGCAATGTAAATTGAAACCTTAGAGTTGAATCAACTGTTCCAAGTTCCGTTTCCGCAATAACACCATGTTCGACGTTTTCATTTAAAACGATTTCGTAGCCTTTAGTTTTTGCAAAATTTAGAGTTTCTTCATCAAGCAGCTTTGCATCTTTTGGGTTTATATGAATTCTAACCTTTGTTGAACCGACGAGGTGAGATATTATTTTTTCGAGTTTTCTCTTTGAAACTTCAGGATCCACGTATTTTTCAAGGAATTTTTCAATCAAGATCAAAGAGATAGACGACATCTTTTCGCAGTACTCTTCAAGGAAAAAACTCATTTCGTTTTCAAATGAGGTTATTATATCTTTTACTCTTGTATTTAAATTCATAATCTCTGTGTTAGCTCTTGCTTCAGCCTCCAGCAGAATGTGTGTAGCTTTTTCATTTGCCTGTTCAATAATTTTATTGTATTCCTCTTGAGCTTGATTTAAAATCATTTGAGCTTGACTTTGAGCTTCGATAACAATTCTCTCAGCTTCTTTATTCGCCTGCACTACCTTTTGTAATATTTCACTCTCTTTTTCTTCAATGTTTTTTTCTTGATCCTCAATTATTTTTTCCATTTCCGTTTTGTTGTCTATTTTAAACGGAGCATCTAAGTATACATATCGTTTTTTAATAATCAATATTTATCACCTCTTTTTGTTTCTACAGATGAAAGTTCCTAAAAGGATGTTGGGCACATGGTGCCCAACATCCTTACATTATTATATTATACCGCTTTAACCAATACAAGTAACTGTTTTTTAGTATTCCAACTGTTTAATACCTTTCTCAATTATTTCCTTTGTATCCCTTGCTATCATAAGCTCCTCATTTGTTGGTACTAAGAGAACCTTTACCTTAGAATCCGGTGTTGTTATTATTCTTTCTTCACCTTTTATATTGTTCTTTTCGTCGTCGATCTTTATGCCCAAGTATCCAAGGTAGTTTTCACATATCTCTTTTCTTGTTACAGGCGAATTTTCTCCAACACCTGCTGTAAAGGCTATGGCATCAACACCGTTCATAGCAGCTACATATGCACCAATGTACTTTGCAATTCTGTATTCGTAAATATCAAGTGCAAGTCTGCAAACTGGATCTCCTTCAAGTGCTTTATCTTCGATATCTCTCATATCAGAACTAAATCCATCTGTAAGTCCAAAGACACCACTTTTCTTATTAAGAATTGTGTAAACCTCTTCGGCAGTCAAATCTTCTTTCTCCATGAGGAATGTAACTATCGAAGGATCAATGTCTCCACTTCTTGTTCCCATCACAAGACCTTCAAGAGGAGTAAATCCCATCGATGTATCAACACTATGTCCGTTGAGAACAGCTGCTACTGAAGCACCATTTCCAAGGTGAACGGTAATAATCTTAGCCTTATGATAATCTAAACCAAGTATTTCTGCAGTTCTTTTTGAAACATATCTATGGCTTGTTCCATGGAAACCGTATCTTCTAATCTTATACTTCTTGTAATATTCATAAGGTATTGCATAAAGATAAGTCTTAGCAGGCATCTTTGAGTGGAATGCAGTATCGAAAACTGCTACGTTTGGAACGCCTGGTAGCAATTTCATCATCGCTCTAATCCCCATTATATTTGGTGGATTATGAAGTGGTGCAAGGTATGAATATTCTTCGAGTGTCATCATCACTTCATCATCAATTAGAACCGATCCAGAGAACTTTTCACCACCATGGACAACTCTATGTCCAACAGCATCGATTTCTTTTAAATCCTTTACTCCACCGACTTTTTCATCTACGATTAGTTCAAGCACATATTTTAGAGCTTCTTCGTGGTCTTTCATTGGTTTTTCAACTATTGTTTTTTGCTCATCTTTCTTATGAATTATTCTACTACCTGGGATTCCTATTCTCTCTGCAAGTCCTTTGCAGAGAACTTGTTCTGTATCCATATCAAGGAACTGATACTTAATAGATGAGCTTCCACAGTTTACAACAAGTACTCGCACTAAAATCCCTCCTCTTCTTTTAAAAACAAGCTTGCCACGAGAAAAATCAATAATCTATCTATTGTATAACAATGATTAAGCCTTGATTAAGCCTTTCCAGCAGCTCCAAGGAACTCTAACCTGTTCATTACAACTTCCTTTACTAGCTTCTTTCCGGCACCAAGATAGTGTCTTGGATCAAACTCCTTTGGATTTTCTTTTAGATACTTTCTCATACCGGCAACAAACGCTATTCTCAAGTCTGTATCAGTGTTAACTTTGTTAATTCCAAGTTCGACGCACTTTTTTATTTGGTCTTCTGGGACACCTTTTGCTCCTCCAAGGTCTGCACCATACTCTTCAGCTAACTTTACGTACTCTGGCAATACACTCGATGCACCGTGCAATACGAGAGGTATTTTCGTGAACTCTTTGACCTTTTTAAGTCTTTCGTAATCAAGCTTAGATTCGCCTTTAAATTTGAATGCACCATGGCTTGTACCTATAGCTGGTGCAAGGAAATCCACGCCGGTTTCTTCTACAAAAATCTTTGCTTGGTTGGGATCTACAAGCACGGACTCTTCAGCAGCAACATTATCTTCCACGCCTGCAAGCTGTCCAAGTTCCGCTTCTACAGAGACTCCAGCAGCATGGGCTATCTTAACTATTTCCTTCGTCTTTTTCATATTTTCCTCAAAAGGTTCCTCTGAAGCATCGATCATGACAGAAGAGTAACCTGCTTTTATCGCTGCTATTATATACTCAAAGTGCTTACCGTGGTCAAGGTGGAGGGCTACCGGAATATCAACACTATCGGCAAATAATCTAACTAATTCAACAAAATATCTTGTACCCTTAAATATGTCACCGTTTCCTGCGTATTTTATTGCACCTTCGCTCGTTTCTATTATTAAAGGTGCTTTCTTTTCAACTGCTCCGTCGAGTATAGCGTGGAAAAATTCCATGTTGTTAATGTTAAATGCTGGTACGGCATAGTACCCTCTACTTGCCTTTTCCAAAATATCCTTAGTGTTTACGTACATGATCCCACTCCTTTCAATTTTTGAAATGTTCTTAGTCCTTTCTTATAAATCTATTTAATTATACCATAAAAAGGAAAAGAAAAAAGGGGAATTCACCCCTTTTTCGTCTTGTTATTCTTTCGTTTTTTTCTCCTTTAAAATCTTTAGTTTTTTGATTTCCTCTTCAACCTCAGAGTAGCCTTCTTTGTAAAATTCAAACTCTTTTGGGTCAAGTTCAAATAAAAGTCTTAAGAATTCACCAGCGTGGACCTTTTCTTCATTAGCAATATCATATAGAACCTCGCGTGCAAGCTCATTATCCGTAGATTCTGCAAGCTGGGTATATAGTTGTATTGCTTCGTATTCGGCTGCAATCATAAATCTTATTGCTCTAATTAATTCTTCTTCTGTTAGCTTCGTTTCATGTTTCAAACCATTGAAAGCGTTGGAAAACTCTGGCATCTTGTCGCCCCCCTTTTAGAATAGAAATATTTTCCACTAATCGATTTCAAGACGGTAATGAATTCTCGATTTAAATGCGGCATATTCCAAATCGGACAGCTGTTCGAGTTTCGATTCTATTTCACGTATCCCATCGATATTGGATTTTGTTGCGGTATTCTTTGGTGCAAATGCAATACAGCTATCGATGTAAGGTTGTATCGATGTTTCAAATGTATCTATCTCCTTTGCCTTGTTCGTAATTTCAACTTTATCAAAACAAACGAGCGGCCTGAGAATTAAGAGAGAACTTGCATCTTCTATGGAGACCATATTTTCAATTGTTTGACTTGCAACCTGACCTAAATTTTCACCTGTCACCAAGACCTTCGCTTTAACCCTACACGCTATCGTACTTGCAATCCTCATCATAGACCTTCTTTGCAAAATAAGAGAGTATTCATCAGGTACATTTTCTTTTATATAAGTTTGGACCTCTGTTAATGGAACAATCCACATTCTTAAACCATTAAGCTGATATTTACTAAGCGATTTACCAAGCTTTAAAATTTTCTCCACGGATTTTTCAGTTGTTAACGGGTGACTTAAGAACGTCAAAGTTTGCAATTCAAGCCCTCTACGCATTCCGTACCAACCTGCAACAGGACTATCTATCCCGCCACTCAAAAGAAGTAACCCCCTTCCTGAAACTCCAACGGGTAAGCCACCTGAGGATTGCATTTTACCGGAAAAGACGAATATCTCCTTCTCTCTCACATCTATACCTATCTCAAAGTCAGGATTGTGAACATCTACTTTTATTTGAGGAAAAGCCTCAAGAACGTACGCACCGTATTGTCGATTAATTTCCATACTTGTCAAAGGGAATTCCTTGTATCCCCTTTGGGCGTTTATTTTAAAAGTTTTCAAACCATTATCAACATGCCTTTTTGCAAGTTCAAGAACAACTGCCCTGAGTTCTTCTAAATCATGTCTAAAAGAATAACCTATGCTGTAATTCTGAATCCCAAAAACGTATTTCAACCTTTCTGAGATCTCATCGGGATTTTTCTACCGATCCTAACTACAATCCTTTCATATCGCTTGTTAACAGCTGCTGGACGAACAATTTTCAGGATATTGTCTATGAGCTTCTTCTCAAACCATTCTCTATTATGTCTTTTCAATCCTATCTCGGAATACCTCATAACAAAAAACGTTTTCCACTTAATTCCCTCCTGACAAGAAATGATTATGATCTGGTTATTTATTATAACATGTATTTTCACTTTCAAAAAGCTATTAATCAAATTAATCATTATCAAACGATAAAAACGTTTGATCAATCTAAATATAATAAGGAGGTGATAGTATGTACTTCGGCTTTGAGGCTTTTGTTGCAATTACTTTCTTGGTTGTTCCAATAATTGTTCTCATGGGTACACTGAGTTATGAAATACCAGTTGCAACTTTCTCAGCAAATATCGAATGCTCTACGAGAATAATTCCGTTTCCAAAGAGTATTTCAGATTCATATACTGAACTTAGGTTCTATCTTTCAGATGTTCTAATTGACTCCCAATCGATGCAGTTTAAGCTCAACGTTGGTCAATTTTCAATTTCATTAGCTGACACACAATTCGCTTTTATACCCAGAGTTGGTATTACACTGGCATTTTCCAATACAAAAATTACGCTTGCGTGCTTTGAGAACGCTTATCTCGGAGGTGTTTACTGGAAATTTTAAAGTTATTTTCTTTCGTATAATCCTATAATCTCTGCCTGAGCAAGTACCTTTCCGCTCAGCGCTTTTTCCAACTCTTTTTTTGTGATTTTACCTTTCAATTCAAGTACATTGTTAACTGCGTAAACCTTAAAATGGTAATGGTGCACTCCATGACCTTTGGGTGGGCATGGACCGTTGTAACCTATTTTCCCAAAATCATTGTAACCCTGCATAGTTCCATCTGGAAGTTTTTCAAGCTTCTTAATTCCCTCTGGAATCTTGACTGAACTCCCATTAACTGGAAAGTTCCATAAAACCCAATGAACGAAAGTTCTAATTGGCGCATCGGGATCCTCACATATAATGGCTATTGTCTTTGCACCTTCAGGAACATTACTAACAACAATCTCCGGATTTACATCTTGACCCTCGCATGCATATTTCTTAGGAATAAAATCCCCATCTTTAAATGCGCTTGAAATAGTCATCTGCTTTACCTCCTTTCGTTGTACACTCTTTGTGGATGACATACTAAAGAATGCATAAATCGTTAATCCGAGAATTAGAATGACTAATACGCCTTTTGAGGTGATTTGATTTTTCATTTGAGCCTTCAAAATCATCTTGGAATTCACCCCCTGCTTTTTCGTTTTGGCACTTGAAATTATACCACGAGTGATATAATTGAAGTTAGGTCAAAATGCACTTGAAAGTTATTCACTTAGAGGTGGTTAAGATGAAAAAAGTAATTGAAAGCAACCATACCGCAGTCGTTACAGGTGGAGCAAAGAATATTGGTAAGGGAATAGCTTTGAAACTAATCGAACAAGGGTGGAATGTTGGTATTATCGACTTTGAAAAAAGTGCTCTGGAAGAACTTGAAACTAAACTAAGTAAGGACATCAAAGAAAGGATCTTTCTTTACCATGGTGATGTCTCTGATGAATACTCTGTAAGTGAGTTCTATATCAATAGCACAAAGGTTAATTGGAGGTGTCAAAATGGAAAAGCTTAGACTTGCACTTGCTCAAATAAATACAACTGTGGGAGATATACAAAGAAACAAGGAAAAGATAATCGAAGTTTTGAACGAGGCACAGAAAGTGTGTGCGGATATTGTTGTTTTTCCAGAATTATCTATTACCGGTTATCCACCGGAAGATCTGCTCTTCAAAACGCACTTTATTGAAGACAACATTAGCGCGTTAAACGAAATTGCCCAGCACATTCCTAAGTCACTCATTGCTGTGGTTGGTTTTGTTGACCTTGAAGGTGATATATACAACGCCGCAGCTGTTATAAATGATGGAAAAGTCGTTGCAAAGTATCACAAAAACTACCTTCCAAATTATGGAGTATTTGATGAGATGCGATATTTCCAAAAAGGTAGTGAATCGCTTGTTGTGAGTTTTGGTAGCGTGAGGATGGGGGTAACAATATGTGAAGATATATGGTATCCGGGCGGACCGGCAAGAGATGAGGCGCTTTACGGTGATGCTCAGTTGATAGTAAATCTATCAGCCTCACCTTATTATCAAAGCAAACTTGAATGGCGTGAGAAGATGCTTTCCACAAGAGCAAATGATAATCTTTCAATAGTAGCGTACGTGAATCTTGTAGGCGGTCAAGATGAATTAGTCTTCGATGGTGCAAGTCTTGTAGTAGATGAAACCGGAAGAATACTTGGTCGTGCGAAACAATTCCAGGAGGATTTGCTAATAGTTGATGTTGAAATTAGCAACGTTAATAAAGCCAGATTAAAAGACCCAAGAAGGCGTCAAGACAAGTTACTTATAAAAAAGGAGGAACTCGAGAATTTAGACGTTGTAGAGGTACCTTTCGAAAAGTTACTGCAGAAGCCAAACATAAATAATCGTGTAGAAAATGTCTTACCGGAAGTTGCAGAAGTTTACGAAGCATTAGTTCTCAGTACGAGAGACTATATCACAAAGAACGGAATGAAAAAGGCGGTCTTAGGTCTCAGCGGAGGTATAGATAGTTCCTTAGTTGCATGTATAGCTGTTGATGCACTCGGTCCAGAAAATGTGATTGGTGTTTCGATGCCGGGACCGTTTTCTTCCGAGCACAGTAAGGAAGATGCAAAGGCATTAGCAGAAAATCTCGGAATAAAGTTTCTTACGATTCCAATTACAAATATTTACAACGCCTTCATAGAAACATTTAAACCAATCTTTGAAGGTTTACCTTTCGACACAACCGAAGAGAACCTTCAGGCAAGGATACGAGGAACAGTCCTGATGGCACTATCGAATAAATTTGGTTGGATAGTCTTGACAACTGGTAACAAGAGTGAGAGTAGTACAGGCTATTCTACACTTTACGGTGACACAGCTGGTGGATATGCAGTAATCAAGGACGTTTATAAAGTATTGGTCTATGATTTATCGAGGTATGTCAACGAGAAGGCTGGAAGAGAGATAATACCGGAGCGAGTATTTGTGAAACCACCAAGTGCGGAACTGAGAGAGAATCAAACAGATCAGGATAAATTACCTCCGTACGATGTACTTGACAAGATACTGAAATTATACGTTGAAGAAGATTGCAGTCTCGAAGAAATCATTCAAATGGGCTTTAACAAAGAAATGGTTAAAAATGTTGCATGGATGGTCAATGTCAACGAATACAAACGAAGGCAAACGCCCCCTGGCCCGAAGGTTACTCACAGGGCATTTGGAAAGGATAGAAGGCTGCCTATAACGAATGGATATAAGGAGTGGAAATTTATAAAAGAATAGAGGGTTCCCACCATCTATTCTCTTTTAAGATATTCTCACAGGCTACAAATTTTCTATTTCAATAGCAACTTTCATTAATATCTCATAGTATTCTTTCCACCGACTGGCTACAACGCCCCGCGTGTAACCCTGTGGGTCACACCTTTCCTCCAATCTCGGAACCAACATCCTACAACTTTCAGGTCTCTCTTCAAATTCCAATTCGCAACCTTTTGATGTTAAAAACGTACATTCACCAAAATATTGGTGAGCGAAGACACTACGTTCATATCCCTTAATTGCTGGCCTAACAAAATACAAGCCCTCATCCTGGTTAACCCAATCAATTGCCCATCTACCACTCGAGAGTGCACTGGTGAGCTGATTTATTATGGTCTGTCTATCTGGAGCACCGAAGTCTTCTGGAGTTGCAAATCCTGGGTAAGTCTTACAACACTTTCCACCACAGAGCTTGCATACTTTGATGTTCTCTACACCAATAGGCTTTTTAGATTCATGCATATACAGTTCACCTCTGAGTTATGATATTATATTTATTACCAAACCTAAGTATTTTATGAACACGGGAGGTATGATATGGAAATATACAAGCCCGAAAAGATAGATAGCATGCCGTCAAAGAAAATCTACCTTGCAAGAGCTGGAGCAATTTATTCGAAGATACTCTACAACAGCACACTAAACGAGATTGCAAACAAAATCTATCTATTGGCATTGAACGGTGCCAATCCCGTTGTTTATTGGGAAATGTTCAACAAAGAACAACTCTCTGAGTTCGATATTCCTGCAAAGTATAGGAACCATGAGAAGTTTCTGATATTTCTATCAACACTCGGAACTGAAATGGATAAAGAGATTGAAAGGCTGCCTACAAATTCAACTTCGGAAGCTGCTCTACTCGATGCATGGGGTTCGGAAGCCGTTGAAAAGCTTAACGATAGCTTTGAGAAGTATTTCAAAAATGTGCATAAAGTAAGACTAACCATGCGTTTCTCTCCTGGATACGAAGACTTGGAAATTACAAGAAACAAATCGTATGTCGGATTACTTGGCATAGAAGATAAAATAACCGTACTTGACAGTGGACTCATGATTCCAAGAAAGTCAACTTCATGTATAGCAGCCATTATTGAGTGATCAAGATGAATTTACCTGCAACCAAATGTACCACTATTCTTGCAACCCTTGTACTCAAATTGAATAGTCACGTGATTAATACCCATATTTTCCAATTCAGAAAATATAGTTTTGTATATCATCATTGAATCACTTATTCTTACATCCTCTTTCAAATTAACATGTGCTTCAAGGAAAACATTCTGTTCGTCGAGATTCCAAAGATGGATATGATGAACATCCGCTATATCTGGATGTGAAGCCATATGTTCAATAATACTTTCCATGTTTATCTCTTTTGGAACTCCTTGCATCAATATAGAAACTGAATGATTTAATATTTCAAACGCCTCTTTAATAACATACACGGCTATCAAGATAGTTATTAAAGGATCGACAAAAGTGATGTTGAAAAACCTTATGATAATAACACCAATAATAACCGTTACAGAAGATAAAGCATCCATAAGCATATGCAGATAAGCTGAACTTAAATTGAGGTTTTTTTCAGTCCATTTCCTAAGTACAAGCATACTGACAAAATTGGCTACAAGACCAATTGTAGCGATATATAGAACGATTTCTATCTTTATAACGTTTGGTCTGATGAGTCTTTCTACCGCTTCAAAAATCAACCAACCACCGATTATTACAAGTGTTGATGAATTAAATAAAGCAGCAATTATATTCGCCCTCTTGTATCCAAATGTTTTCTTTTCATTGATGGATCTTTTGGAGATTCTTTGAGCAGCATATGAAATAACTAAGGAAAGAGAATCACTAAGATTATGTGCTGAATGCGAAATCAATGACAAACTACCTGATAAGAGTCCACCAACAAATTCAGCAACTGTAATACCCAAGTTGAGCAATAAAACTATGGAAAATTGAAATATATTGAGATTATCGTAACCTTTGTGATAATGGCTGTGGCTATGATTGTGAACCTTTGAATGATTGTGTTCTTCATGTTCGGGGGCTCCAATCGTCTCTTCTAAATGGGAAAGATTATTGCTATCATGCTTATTTCTGAGCTTCATTATTTTTCCTCCAAAGTGTCTCATCGTACTCCACACTTTTGTGGGCTACATGTTCGAAAACCTGTATAAGTGTATTCCTAACGTGATTATCATCAAGTGCATATAGAATATTTTTCCCGCTTCTTCTATATCTAACAATACCAAGTTGCCTTAAATGCCTCAGTTGGTGAGAAATTGCAGACTGACTTATGCCTATTTCATTGACAATTTCTGAAACACTCTTTTCACGATTTAATATTGATATTAAAATGCGAAGTCGTGTGTCTTCTGAAAGAACTGAAAATAACTCCGCCGCTTTAGGTATCAAAGTCTCAAAGCTTAACTTCTCCATCATTACCTCACTCACAGCAGAACACCTCCTCATAATGATTGAACATATGTACATATGTGCATATATTTACTAAAACGATAATACCACTTATTTCTAATATGTCAAGTAATTTTGCAAATATTTTGACGTTGTGGAGTGTTGTTTAGTTTATTTAAAGGTGCAAAGGATTATCCAAAGCTTTTTACAAGGCTTACAATTACGGATTCCCAACCATTTGCAAGGACAAATATCAAAATTTTAAATGGAAGTGAGACAAGAACTGGTGGAATCATTATCATACCAAGTGATAAAAGTATGCTCGCCACAACCATATCTATAATAATAAATGGAACGTATATTAGTATCCCCATTTTAAAACCTATTTCAACTTCACCAAGAACGAACGCAGATGTCAAAAGTGGATCAGAAGCCTCTTCAATCTTCTGTATCTTTTGGTTTAGTGCATTAGCAAGTACAAAGACGTTATCCTCGTTATGATGATTCACAAGTTCCGTGAACATAAATCTTCTAACAACGTTCATAGTATTTGAAAAGAATTCTTGATATGTTATCTTTCCATCCATATAAGGTTGCAATGCCTTTGAGTTGATCTCATTCCATACAGGTTGCATGATAAAGAGTGTGAGGACTAAAGCCAAACCAATAAGTACCTGGTTTGGTGGTACCTGTCTCGTTCCGAGCGCATTACGAACAAATGAAAAGACAATGATTATTCTCGTAAACGATGTGAATAACATTAAAATGCTTGGAGCCAATGTTAGAACGGTTAGTATGAGAAGTATTTCCAAAGTAGCAACGAGGTCTCTCGGTGATTGGTTGGGATTTACCTGTATACTAATCCCAGGAATTGGTGCTTCTTCTTGTGGGAAGAACGAAGTAAAAATGAAAAGTAGAAGAATAAGTGTTACTAACCTTTTCATTTCTTACCACCAACAAGTCTCTGAAAGATGCTTTCAAAACTCTTTTCAGATCCCATTTCCAAATCCCCTTCATCTATCATATCAAGTTTCTTGATGACCGTCGCATAATTTTGAGTAATCATTATAACATAATACTCTTTTAGTATTCTAACAAGAACGAGAGAAGTATTTCTATCTACGTAAACTCTGCTAATTACCTTAGCAAAACGCCCCCCAACTATAGTGTTGGGGAGCTTCCTTTTTAGAAACCAGTACGTGCTTAGCAAAATGGCCATTATAGATAATAATCCTATTACAAAGCTAATAAGACCGCCGATTTTAATCTCTCCTAACTAGCTATTTCAGTTTATTTTAAAACTTTCTGTACAGCTTCTATAACCCTTGCAGCTTGGAATGGCTTTACAATGAAATCTTTTGCCCCAGCCTGGATTGCTTCGATAACCATAGCTTGTTGTCCCATTGCACTGCAGACTATAACTGTCGCGTTCGGATCAAATTTCTTAATTTCCTTTATGGCATCAATGCCGTTCATTTCTGGCATGGTAATATCCATTGTTACGACATCGGGTTTAAGTTCTTTATACTTTTCCACTGCCTCAACACCATTTGCAGCTTCTCCCACCACTTCATGACCACCTTTTGTTAGAATATCTTTAAGCATCATCCTCATGAAAGCTGCATCATCTACAACCAAAACTCTTGCCATCTTATGCCACCTCCGAACCTGTAATTTCCTTTAGAATTTCTTCCAAATTGAGATACACTATAAGTCTGCTATCCTTTTTTATTAATCCTTTTGCTTTTTTACCGTAGGTGTTCATCTTTCCAAGGTTCGTTTCAAGCTCATTACTATTAACTCTCAAGACACCAACAACTTCATCAACCATAAGCCCAAACTCAACGTCTTCAACCTTCGTAATTATTATTTTTTTATAGCTTGATGCACCTTCATTCGCGAGAAGCACAGGCAAACTTATAACAGGGATTATCTTTCCTCTAAGATTAATAACTCCCTCAACTATTTTTCTTGCTCTCGGTACTGGGGTTATTTCAGTCTGTTCAATAACAATCTCCACCATTTCTACGTTTATAGCCATTTCTTGATTGAGCGCCTTAAAGACCAAAACTTCAAATTCAATAATCTCATCCATTTTTCTCACCTCTCTTCATTGTACCACTTTTATATACCCTCAACTATATTTGCAACATCGAGAATCAGAGCAATACTACCATCACCGAGTGTTGCTCCACCGCTAAATATTTTAACATCGCTAAATATCTTTCCAAGAGATTTGATAACTATGTCCTCTTGACCGATCAAAGTATCTACAGTTAATCCAAATTTCCGTGCTCCAGATTTCACAACAACAACGTTCATCTCGTTCGGCGTTTCTTCATGCGACATGTCAAAGACGTGCCATAGTTTTATGAGTGGAATCACTTCGCCCCTAATAACAATTACTTCTTCATTTTGTACAACTTTGATTTCCTCTCTGTTTATTATTAAGGTACTATCTATTATCGAAATAGGAATTGCGTACACATAATTATTCACTTTGACAAGTAGTGCTTGAATTATAGCCAGTGTCAATGGAAGCCTTATTGAGACTTTGGTACCTTTCCCTACTTTACTTTCTATTGTTACTGAACCATTCAACGATTCAACTGTGTTCTTGACAACATCCATTCCAACACCACGACCAGATAATTCACTAACTTGTTCTTTTGTTGAAAAACCCGGCAGGAATACAAACTCGAAGACCTTTTCATCTGGCAACATTGCAGCCTTTTCCTCTGTTACTAAACCACGTTCAATAGCCTTTTTTATTATTTTCTCTCTACTCATACCCCTTCCATCATCTTCAACTTCAATAACAACATTGTTGCCCTCATGTCGCGCTGAAAGTGTTACAGTACCGATGGGTGGCTTACCGTTGGCGATTCTTTCTTCTTTTGTCTCGATACCGTGATCTATTGCATTTCTTATGAGGTGAATAAGCGGATCTCCAATGACTTCAACAAATGTTCTATCAAGTTCTGTCTCTTCACCACGCATTACAAAATTAATCTCTTTTCCAAGGTTCCTTGACAAATCCCTGACCATTCTTGGAAATCTATTGAACACGAATTCGATCGGAACCATCCTAACTTTCATAACTATGTTTTGTAAATCCAAAGTAATTCTGCTTAATTGCGCGAGCGATTCGTCTACTTCTTTAATATTGTATTTTTTCAAAATGTCCGCTATTCTACTCCTTGCAATAACTAACTCTCCCATTAAATTCATCAGTGTATCAAGCTTTTCAGTATCGACCCTAACAGTCTGAGTAACCTTAACTCTTTTCTGCTCTTTCGATTTATCTTCCTCATTTTCTTTCTTCTCACTCACTTCGGGGGCAACTTTTTCTAATTCAATTTTCAACGGCTTAACAATAACATTCTTTACTTCCGAAACCCCCATAACTTTCTCGTAAATTTTTTCTTGTGAAACATTTCCAACGCCTATTAACTCTACATTTAAATCAAACTTTTCATTCTCTATATCTTCTACAGATGGAATGGAATGTATTATTTCCACACCTATCTCTTCAAGCGTATGGAAAACCATGTACATTCTTGCAGATTTTAGTTGAGTACCTTCCTGCAAGCTAACAACTATGTGATATGCCGGAATATTCTTTTTAGCAGCTTCTTCGAGCACATCCTTTATAACTTCCTGTGCGAATCCTTCACCAACAACAGTTTTGTTCACATTCTCTTGTCCGGAGAATTCGTGTTTTTTTTCTGGTTCTTTTGTTATACTTTTCTTAATCTTTTCTCTAGCTGCGATCCTTTCAAAAACCTCAACCAACCCGTTAATATCTTCGGCAATATCATCTGAACCAGAATTAACTATCGACTGAAGCATCTTATCGATCATATCGAGACCCGCAAAAAGATAATCGAGCTCATCACTCGTTATTTCAACCTTTCCACTTCTGACAGCATCAAGATAGTTCTCCATTCTATGACACAATTTAGCCAGTTTTTCAAAGCCCATAGTTCCAGCCATACCTTTAAGCGTGTGTAATGCACGGAATGCCCTGTTTACCTGCTCTACATCCGATGCGTTTTTCTCAAGTTCTAGTAGCGAATCGTTTAATAGCTGGATATACTCTTTGGACTCGTCAATAAAAACACCGAGGTATTCATTGTTTTCACCCATCTGTATCCCTCCTTTTAGGAGATTAGTATTTTATAATACGTAAAATAACCTGAGCTATATCGCCAAAATAACACTTTAGATGAGATATTGAAACCGGTTGTTGTTTTTATTATATCACCAATATCGAGAAGAAGTTTAAAGTCATAACTTTCAATTTTTGAGAAATCGAAGTAAAGAGGCACATCTTTCAGTCTACTTCTTATTCTATCGTATTGTTCGTATTTTGAACGCTCTATTGTTCCAAAGTACACTCTGTTGTTTATTGAGTAGGCACTTAATTTTATACCATGAAATATCATCGTCCACTCTTGTTTTTGAGAATCGTACTTACCACCAAGCTTCGATATGTTCTTTTCTAAATCCTTAGAAGACGCATCATCAAATATTATCAAGAAATCATTTGTTTCAAGCCTTCCAACATTATAAACGTTTGAAGAAGCTTTCGAAAGAGATGTCACAAAATCAAGGATTCTTGTTATATCTGGCAAAGATCCTTGAAACCACTGTTTTACTGTTTCCAAAATATCTTGAATATTAGATGATGGAATTGAAAGATAGTAATTCCACGCCATTGGTATATTTCCCATAGTTTCTGCAATCTTTTTTGTATTAGTCTCCTTTCGATTCTTTTGCTCAAAGGTAATGCTCATATTACCAGCTGATACCGAAGAATAGAAAACAATATATTCCGAATCAGATGTATCCAACTTTGAAACACCCGGTATACTGAATTTTATAACATTCGGTTTTGAATAACCACTAGCAAAAAATGTTCCAGCTTTCAGTCTTTCAAACGCTTTCGCTGTCCTTGAAAGTTGCATATCCGGAGTTACAAACGTTTTTAAAGCAAGCTCTAATGCCTGCTTACTCCCAGCAACAACAAGGTACTTTCCACTAAACCCACAATAGAGAGAGTCATCAAGTATATACTGATTTTTACCTAAAGCTTTATAATTAACAGAAAGAAGAAACGCAATTGCCTTTACAAGATTTTCCGGAGACTTTGTTTGAAATGCAAAAAAGCTGTTTGATGCCATTGTTTTTATAAAGTCGAAATAATAATTCAGATCAAAAGAGATTAAATTATTTAAATCCACTTCACCCCCTTTTGATGCAAACAAAACATCGTTTGATATAGCCTCTTGGACAATCGAAGGTTGTACACCAGTTTTGTAACGCATATCTTCAAGTATTCTTAAGAAAGAATCTTCAAATCCAAGCCCTTTTCTGTTAAGTATAAACGAAAAGAATGGTACCTTTTGAATCTCAGTGTACCAGCTTCGACCTTTTGATATTCTTACTACAAAGTCATAATCTCTGTGTACAAGGTCGAAGATATCCGAATCTGCAAATAACATAACCACAAAGATAACTAATGCAAGAAGAGTTGTTATTTTTGCATTTACGATTTTGTGCATTTATAATGTTCCTCCCAGGCTAAATCTACAATCTTCATTATATCATCGTGGTTAACTTCTATTAAATCTGACGAATCAGATTTTTCAAAAACTGCGAAAAATTCAATGTTTCCATCACTACCAAGTATCTTAGAATAATCAAGAGCTTTTAAAACAAAACCAACTTTCATGAAATCGAGAAGAACGGCACTTAAGACTTCAACATGCTTATCCTTTCTCTTTATAATTCCACTGTGTTGGTACCCAACCTCGAATTGTGGCTTTATTAAAATTATAGCACAACCCCTATGCAAAAGCACGTTATAGATATTTTCTTTGAGCTTTCTCACAGAAATGAAAGATACATCGGTCGTAACAATGTCAACTTGTTCACCGATGTCTTTTACAGACAAATCTCTTGCATTTTTCTTTATCTTAATTACTCTGGAATCATTGCTCAGTTTTTCGTGTAGCTGGTCGGTATTAACATCAACGGCGTATACTTTTTTCACACCGTTTTGCAACAAAAAGTCAGTAAATCCACCTGTTGAACTACCAATGTCACAAGCTATTCTGTCATTAAGTGCGATTTTTACCCGGTTGAATAATCCTTTAAGTTTATAACCAGCCCTACTAACGTATTTTGGCGTTTCTAAAATATCTATTAAATCTCTATCAGTAACTTTCTTTGATGAATCTTTGCAAACTACACCATTGACCTTTACTGAACCTCTTTCAATCATTTGTTGTGCTTTAGATCTGCTTTCACTTAAACCTTTCTTGACTAAAAAGATGTCCAGTCTCATTTTTTCAACTTTATTTTCCATGTTCCCACATCCGTAAGTATTGTTAAGATATCCTTTGAAATATATGCAAAAAGTATATTATTCCCCAAGAACGTATTACCATAAAAATACCCTGATTTATAAGATCGCAGGTTGCATACTGTTGGAAAAACATAGTCTGAAGTATACATTTGCTTGTGATACGTTGAAAAGTTATCCAATTTTAAGATGCCATTTTCTGTCAATCTGAAAACTTCCACGGCTGTAACAAGGAGAATTTCGCCGTTTATGTTAAAAAGCCTTCCAACGCTCTCGAAGAAACCTAAACGATTAACCTTCCTTGTTTTTAAGTTTATTAGATACAAGTTGTTTGTAATATCTAATATGTAAAGGTTGTTATCATTGTAGATGAAATCTACAGGTGTATTTGATACCTTCATTTTCCAGTTCAATGACGAATCAGATATCTGACCATCCGCGTAAATCAAGATGTTATCCCATGCAAAGATCGTTTGTCCAAAGCTTGGTTGCCTTTTACCATCACGAAGATTTAAAACATAATCCTTTGTTAAGATTGAAAATCCATTGTAAAGTAGCGGAAGATCATCTAAATAATATTCTCTACCATCAACTGTCTGAAGTAGTTTTTGATTGTAAAGACTACCATCAATTGTAATGTAACTTGGCAGAAATTCCACACCATTTTCCACAACAATCAAAGGTATGCCTGAACTCCGACCTAAGCTCACCATTCTCTTTTCAGAATCGTACACTAAGGTCTCGGGAAGATCGTAAAAGGTTGAACCTTCACGAACTTCAAAAATACTTTTTATAAATACTCCAAGAGTCTGCTCAGCATCTTGACTAAGGTAATCAAAAGAAATCTTTTTTTCTCCTACAGAGAGTGTTATCAAATTGTTATCATTAAAGAGGTAAAAAAACTCGCTTTTACACTCTGAAGCCTCGCATAAATCTGTTTTAGAGGAGTTTTCATCAACAATTATTGGAACTATACCCAAACTTACAAGTTTTTTAGTTATGTATACCGAAAAGTTTGTCGGAATATCTCTTTGCACTAAGACTACTGTACGATATTGTTCCCATCTTTCCATTACTTTCTGTATTTCTGGAGTTATCAATTCATCGGGTAGGTTTATCCCAAGAAAACCTACTGCTAAAACAAAACTTTGTACAAGAATAATCCATGTGCAGGTGCTAATCCTGCTGATTTTGAACGATCTTTCGATTCTAACACCTCCATGACACGCTCAGGTTTCCATCCACCAGAACCTACCTTTACGAGATTGGCAACGATGCTTCTTACCATACCACGAAGATATGAAATACCTTCTACTCTAATCATAATCAGTTCTTTCTGTATCCTTATTATTCTAATTGCATTGATTGTACGCTCAGTTTTGGTATCATCTTCACCTCTTTTACTAAATGCTGTGAAATCATGATATCCCACTAAATAACTTGCCCCTTTTCGCATTTCATCAATGTTAAGTTCATAAGGAAACCACCACGTGTACTTTCTTAGAAAAACGTTATTCATTTTAGAATTAAGAATATAATAATGATATATTCTCTTCTTAGCCTCATAACGTGGGTTGAAGTTTTCGTGAGTAAACCATACTCTTTTCACATAAATATCCATAGGGAGATTTGCGTTAATAGCGTTCCTTATATCCTCTTCTAAAAGCTTGTCATTTGGACAATCAAACGATGCCACTTGACCATTAGCATGGACACCCGTATCTGTTCTTCCAGCAGCATATGTTTGGATAGGTAACTTAAATACACGTTCAAGAGCCTTTTCCAACTCACCTTGGACAGTTCTAACATCGCTTTGTCGCTGGTAGCCGAAAAATTCTGTTCCATCGTACGATAATTCTATTGCGACTCGTCTCATAAATTTATAATCCTGCCTCCGCCAGATTTCTTTCCCGCAACTAATGCTGTTCTTGCTTTGTTCAGTAAATCTTCCAAATTTTCTGCATCGACTGGATACTTTACAACAGCACCTGTAACTTTAACGTATGCATACTTTTCACGAATCATCTCACTAATTTTTTCAGCAATTAGCATACCATCCAATTTGCTTTTTGTCCAAAGCAAAATCTTAAATTCATCTCCGGAATATGAGTATATACCAATATTTCTAATTTCATTCTCTATGTGAATCTTCATATCTCGCAAAATCTCATCACCAATTTGGAAACCTTTTTCCAAGTTAATTTTATCGAAGCTATCTATGTCTATGTAAAGAAACGTAAAAATACGCCTTTGCTCTATAGCTTTTGCCATCTCATTCATTAAAGTCGAAATACTTACTTCCCGCCCGTAATTACTTGCGAAAAGCTCTCTATAATTGCTTTCTTTAAATATCTGAACAAAATGCCAAGCAAAAAACTTAGACAGTTCAATTTCCCTTCTTGTTGGTCGCAAACCATTTGTGGGTCTATCAAAACTGATGTAACCAATTATTCTATTATTGAATCTTAGAGGCACCAGGAAAAGGTCATCTGGATCCCACGCATTATCAACCTCGAGTTTAGCGTAATCAAGCGGCTTAAAAACATAAGTATCGTCAAGCGCCACGCTGCCCTTAGGAATGAAATAAACACCTTCAGAATCAAACCTACTTTGCATTAATAACATTGATTCTTTTATGCTCGGTTGTTTAATTTTAATCTGCTCAAAGTCGCTATCTGAAATCCCATAAGATGCGATTCTAACAACTTTTCCACTGTTGTAATCGAATAAATTTAAAAGAGCGACTTCAAATCCTATCATATTACACGAGATTTCAAGCATTCTTTTCAAAACTACATCCGTATCTTCAGTCTTGGACTGCTCTAAAATCTCTTGCAATCTCGAAAGGTTTTGAATTTCCCTTCCAATCTCATCCTTCTCATATATTAGTTCCTGCAACCACACCTGTGATCTTACGGTGTATAACAGTTGGACCAAGAACCCTGCATATAGAAAGAAAGTGAAAAGCATGTATGTAATTTTTGCTTCTGGTAGTAAATAGATAGTTGTTAAAATTAAAGAAGCATACATTCCCAAAATAAATACCAAAAAGGTTACACGCAGAAAATTCTTTATGTTCATTTTTACAAAAAAATGTACGTAGACAGTTGTTAGCAAAATGTTCGTTAGGAAATAACCCAAAGCGAATAGTAACAGCGAATAATAATCCTTTGGCGATAGTTTGAATAACAAAGTTCCAACGGCAATTTGTAGGAATTCAAATACAACTCGAAAAATAGAAATTCTGAGTGACTGAGCTTTTCTAATTAAAATTGTAGTAATTGAAAGAATCATTACAGTTTCTGGATTCAAAAAGAGCATCAGAAACAAAATAGCGAATGATCTTGTGCTAAAAATAACTCCTGCTATTGGAATTTCAATAAGTTGTGCAATTATAAGAATTAAAAATGCTAAACCAAGTAGCCTAAAATCGAAGATAATAAAAAACGGTCTTGCAAAAGAGAGTATTATAAGTCCTATCAAAAACAACGAAATCGTAAATAACGTATCTTTTTTGGTCACATGTTTCCCCCCAATGCTCTGTTATACGAATCTTAACACATTGCAGCAAGATTTTAAACTGATGTTTATGTATATTGAGCCAATTATATTCTATCATAAGTTCGATGTTTTATACAAGATTTTAAACGAGGAGGTTTTAGAAGATATGAAAAGTCTCAGACAGGTAGCTGAAAAGTATGGAACGCCTGTTTTAGTAATGGATTTGAATGTTGTAAAGCAAAACTACATGAACTTAGTCGAGAATATAAAAAATTGTAAAGTTTACTATGCAGTGAAATCGAATTCGCACGTCGAAATTGTGAAATTACTGAGAGATTTGGGAAGCCATTTTGACGTTGCTTCAAGAGGAGAAATTGAAAAGTTACTTTCACTTGGTGTAGAACCAAGCAGGATGAGTTTTGGAAATACGATAAAAAAGACAGAAGATATCAAATTTGCATATGAACATGGGATAAAAATGTTCGCAGTTGATGCAGAAATGGAAATAGAAAAGATTGCAGCTGTAGCACCGGGTTCAGATGTTTATGTCAGGATAAGCACAAATGGAATGGAAGATGATGCGGACTGGCCCCTCACACGAAAATTTGGCACAAGTGTAAGCCACGCGATCGAACTTGTGAAGTATGCAAAGTCCATGGGACTGAATCCCATTGGCTTGAGCTTTCACGTAGGTTCGCAGAATTACAACCCGGAAAACTGGAGGACAGCAATTAGAGAAGCTTCAATCGTCTTTGAAGAAGCAAAAGAGTATGGAATCAACATGACTATGATAAATACAGGCGGTGGAATGCCAGTAAAATATGTGAGAGATATTCCAACTGTCAAACAAATTGCAAAAGTAATTAACGAGGCTGTAGAAGAGTACCTTGGTGATAACATAACAGTCATAGTTGAACCAGGTAGATCGATGGTTGGGAATGCGGGCGTTATGATAACTAAGGTTATACTACGTAGTAGAAAAGGAGAAGAAAACTGGTTGTATTTAGACGCAGGGGTTTTCCATGGATTGACAGAAACAATTCAAAACATAAGATACAGAATAACAGTTGATGGAAAGGAAGACGAAGAAATCGATACGTTTGTCCTTGCTGGACCAACTTGTGATAGTGTGGATGTTATGTACTACGATGCGCAATTGCCAAAAAGCACAACTCTTGGAGATATAGTTTACTTCCACACAGCAGGTGCTTATACAAGTGAATACGCAACAAACTTCAATGGTATCGCTTCACCGCAGGTTATTTTTGTTAATGGAATTCTTTCTGACGAGTCAGATAGTTTACAAAAAGAACTTGTAGAAATTAAAAAAAGTAAATTTGATTGAAGACATTATTTAATCAGAAAAGAGCTGGGAACGTCCCAGCTCTTTTCATTAGAAGTCTTTAGTAACTTTACCACCATCGGTTGACTCGTCTTCTGCCAATTATCACATCTGAACGGTTGCCTTCTTGAATCCTAATCATATGTCTTCCAGATAAAATTGAAAGCACGTTCGTAAACAATGTTGGAAGTGAGACATATTTTCGACTTGAAATCTTCGCAAAGAGTGGAGTAGCTGCATATCGTAAAACGCTCTCTATTATAAAGAAAATCTGAATACCATATATGTGAAAATCTCTCAAATAGAAATCGAATGAATTAAAAAAACTTGCAATTGGTCCACCCAAGATAGAACCTATCATACCTCCAAGACCACCGAGTGCTGAAAAAACAGCAAAATACATAGGAGAATTCGAGGATGCGGTTTCCATAGGAAGAGTTATAAATGCCAGGTTAATTGCCGCCCATCCCACACCTGACAAAACTACATCCAGTACCAAAGCCAGAACCCAGTCTCTTTCATTCATCAAAATCCAAATGGCTGGCGTAATTGAAACTATTGATAAGCCTGCAACGAGCACACTCTTATGTCCAAACTCATCTGATAGCCTTCCCCACAATGTATAAAACAGCATCGACAAGAGCGAAGCAGTTATAGAAGCGTAACTTATGTAAGTCATAGGAAGCTTTATGTTATGAAGTTGATGGTATGGAAAGAATGGGGCTGCCATAAGAACTACAAAATTCCAAACAAAATACGCTTTCGAGAGTTTCATGAAATTCTTATCTGAGAGTACTATTTTTAAATCGTTCATTGTACCGGTTTTACTACTTCTTCGTTCTTCAATAGGTACAAGGGCTAAGAGTGATATGAAACTCCCAACCATAGTCACAATTATTATCAGTAGAAAACTGTACGGCTTCTTAACATTGTCGTTTATGACTGAAAAGAGATAGAATATACTAAGTGTGGCAAGTGATACGAAAAAATTCCTCAACCCTAAGTACTTGCCTCTTCTATCTGGATCTATAGCATCGGATATCATACTTACCCAGATGTTACCAGCAAATGCGGCAAAAACCTGACTAAGTCCAAAAATCAATAGAAACAATTTAGGAGAGCGTTGTTGTGCAAATAAGAACGGAAGTAATATGAGCCACAAGAACCTACCTGAGTTGAAGAACCCCAGCAAAAACCTTTTACTCGGTATCTTTTCTATAACTGCTGGTGCAAAGAGTTGGAATACCTGAAAAGCCATGGGAAATGAAGCAGCAAGTCCAAGCCATATTTCATTCAAACCAAAATACAGAGCTATCGATGTAAAGATGGCAGTTTGTGTCAATACAAGATAGAAGGAAGAAAAGACACCTTCAACTGTTAAATAAAATTCATTTTTGTTTTTGTGAAATCTAAGTGCATATTTCATCCCTTAATCACTCCAAGCGGAATACATTTTGCTATCTTGGTCGATATTCCAAGCTCATCTACAACTTTGACAACTCTATCAACATCTTTGTAAGTTTCTGGCGCTTCTTCAACAATGCCTTTCTTCGACTTCGCCATTATCGTTACACCTTTTTCTTCAAGTTCTCTCAATACCTTGTTAGTGTTTAATTCACGTGTTGCCTGCCTTCTTCCGAGTGCTCTGCCAGCACCGTGCGCGGTTGAACCAAAGGTTAATTCCTCAGCTTTTCTTGTTCCAACAAGAATGTACGAGGCTGTTCCCATACTTCCGGGTATTATAACTGGTTGTCCAGTTTTATTAAATACTTCAGGCAGTGCCGGATTACCCGGTCCAAAAGCCCTTATGGCACCTTTTCTATGTACTACAACTCTGCTTTTTTCCCCTTCTATGTTGTATTCTTCTACCTTTGCAATGTTGTGTGCAACGTCGTAAATAAGTTTCACATTCATTCTAACAACACTTTTAAAGACTTTTCTAATGAGTTGAGTAATAATTTGTCTGTTGGCAAAAGCATAATTAGCGGCACAATTCATAGCACTATAATAAGCTTGTCCCCATTTGCTTTGAAATGGCGCATTTATCAATTGTTTGTCAGGTATTTCTCTATTGTGTTCTTTTAAACTATCCCTTAAAATCTTTATATAGTCAGTAGCAATCTGATGTCCAAAACCCCTACTACCTGTGTGTATCAATATCGTGATATCACCATTATTTATACCAAACATGGTTGCAATTTCTTCGTTGTAAACTTCATCTACTTGTTGGATTTCTATAAAGTGATTCCCAGCGCCAAGTGTTCCAAGTTCGTCTTTGCCTCTTTCGTAAGCTTCTTCACTAACATCCGAGAAATCGCAATAATTTATCGAACCTTTATCCTCTATTCGAATCAAATCTTCTTCGTTACCATATCCCATTTCGACTATTTTTCTTGCACCGTTTTCTACAATCTTTTTGAATTCGTTCTTTGAAAAATTCAACTCACTTCTCTCGCCTACCCCTACTGGAACGGTCTCATATATGCGCTTAACTAAGGTATCTATATTTTTCTTAACGATGTTTGAATCCCTTTCAACAACAAGCATTCTCACACCACAGTTAATATCGAATCCCACACCACCGGGACTTATAATACCATCGTTTATATCAAACGCTGCAACTCCACCAATTGGAAATCCATAACCCCAGTGTATATCAGGCATTGCGAATGCAGCTTTTACTATTCCAGGCAACGTGGCAACATTTCGAATCTGCTCAATCGCATCCTCATCTATAGTTTCATAATCAGCTAAGATTATCGCATCCACACGCATATTATCCTTTTTCCTAATTCGATAAACATACTTTCCTTCCTTTTCAATACTTGGAAGTGGCATAACTTGCACCTCCTTTCTGTCATTCTGTCTATCATTAGTCTCGTTTTTTAAAAAAACCACCCAAGAGTTAAAAAATTCATGGGTGGTTCTTAGAGAAAAAATTACGCTCTTTCGTGTGGATTGTACTTTTCTTTCGATTCTTGCAAGAATTTGTAAATCTTTTCAAAATCAGCTTCTACTCTAAATTGTTGTCCTGTTCTCCACTTGATTTCAACAAACCCTTCACTAAGAGCTTTTCCAACAGTAATTCTGAACGGTATACCAATCAGATCAGCATCACTGAATTTCACACCGGGTGAAACGTTTCTCTCATCAAAAAGAACTTCCTCGTTACGATTAATCAAGAATTCATAGAGTTCGTTAGCGAACTTCATCAAATTCTCGTTGGTGCTAACTGGTGTAATTACGGTTGAGAAAGGTGCAACTGATAATGGCCAAATGATTCCCTTTTCATCGTGCAATTGTTCAACAATCGCACCCATAGTTCTTGAAATACCCCAACCGTAACATCCCATAATAAATGGTTTAAGTTGACCATCTTTGTCCATGTACTTTGTTCCCATAGCTTCAGAATACTTTGTACCAAGCTTGAATATATGACCAAGTTCAATACCTTTCTTCATATTAAGTGGCTTCCCGCATACAGGACATGGGTCTCCTGCTATAGTTATAACAAGATCCGTCCATTCAGATGGCTCAAAATCACGTCCAACATTGACATTAACAAAGTGATAATCTTTATCCATACCGCCAACAACAAAGTTTCTCATACCCTTTATTTGATGGTCTGCGATTATTTTTATTCCTTTAACCCCAACGGGTCCTAAGAATCCAATTGGCACTCCGAAATCTTTAAATATCTCATCTGGTGTTGCAAAGGCGAGTGATTGATCATTCACAAAAGCTTTGAGCTTCTCTTCGTTCAGTTCTCTATCACCAGGAACAAGTGCCATATAATATCCATTTCTACCTTTATAAATGAGTGTCTTTACTATCTTTTTTACAGGTACTTTGAGAAAGCCAGCGACATCTTGTACAGTCTTCATGTTTGGTGTGTAAATCTTTTCAATAGGTTTGAGCTCTTCGTTTTCATAAACAACTTCTCCAACAAAAGGAACACGCTCATCGTTCCCAGCATACCCACATTCACAAAATAACACATTACTTTCTCCAGTATCGGCAAACGCTACGAATTCGTGGCTCTCATTTCCACCGATTGCACCAGATGAAGCTTCAACGACTGCATATTTTATCCCTATGCGTTCCATAATATTAGAATAGGCTCTTCTGTGTGCTTTATATGTTTCGTCAAGTGAATCCCAATTATCATGGAAGCTGTAACCATCTTTCATTATAAATTCTCTTGCCCTCAGCACGCCAAATCTGGGTCTAATCTCATCTCGATATTTGTTTGCCATTTGATAGAGTATAATTGGAAGTTGCTTGTAGCTATTCAATTCATTTTGAACAAGGAAAGTTACAAGTTCTTCATGTGTTGGTCCGAGTGTAAAATCTCTGCCATGCCTATCTTTCAGCTTCATCATTTCAGGACCGTAATCATCCCATCTACCTGATTGTTTCCAAAGTTCTGCAGGTTGAACAATAGGCATTAATATCTCATTAGCGCCTATTTTATCGATCTCTTCTCTAACTATTTTCTCTATTTTCAAAAGAACTCTTCTACCAAGCGGTAGATAAGTGTAAATTCCTGCTGCGACTTTTCTTATAAAGCCACCTCTAATTAACAGTTCCTGACTTGGAACATCAGAATCTGCAGGAGCTTCTTTAAGAGTTGGTGCATAAAATTGACTGTATTTCATTTCTCTCCCTCCACTATCTCGTATTTTGTACCTTCTGGTGTATCGAGTAACCTAATACCTGAATTTGCAAGAATATTTCTTATTTTATCCGCCATATCGTATTGCTTTGCTTTTCTATAATCATTTCTCATCTCTATTAGTGATTTTACCAACGTGTCAATATTTGAGGAGCTTTCAGACCTTTTAGATGATTCACTATCAAAAATTCCAAGTAGCGGTCCAAAGACACGCTTTATAAGATGATACATTTTCAAAGCGCGTTCATCATCCCCAGTGTCCATAGCTTTGTTAAGTTCCCTGGAGGTATCAAACAAAACAGCAAGTGCTTCTGGCGTATTAAAATCATTTGTAAGCGCTTCTATAAATTTGGAAATGCTTTCCCTCATTTCTTCATCCTCTTTTGGTACAAGAGGATAAGGATATTTATCCCTGAACCTATTCAACGCAGCGTGCACCCTTGTTGCCGCTCTTGCATTGTCTTCAAGTATTTCATCCGAGAATTCCATGGGTGACCTATAATGTTTTGAAAGTAAGAAAAGTTTCACGCCGTCCTTACCGTACTTTCTCACCGCTTCGCGCACCATGAAAGTGTTCCCTAGGGATTTACTCATCTTGTCCCCGCGGACTATAATCATTCCGTTATGCATCCAATACTTTGCTGGTGGTTTACCTGTCAGTGCCTCACTCTGTGCTATCTCATCCTCATGGTGTGGGAAGATCAAATCTTCTCCTCCACCATGTATATCGAACATATCGCCCAACAACTTTTGCGACATAACAGAACATTCGATATGCCATCCAGGTCGACCAACACACCAAGGGCTCTCCCACTTAGGTTCTTCTGGCTTTGCGGACTTCCAAAGTACGAAATCGAGTGGATCTTTTTTCATGTCATTGACTTCTATTCGCGCACCCGCTCTTAAATCATCAGGATTTTTTCCAGAAAGTTTCCCGTAGTTCTTTAACTTTCTCACGCTAAAATAAACATCTCCATTCGATACTGCATACGCATATCCATTCTCTATAATTTTTTGAACCGCTTCAACGATATCATCCACGAAATCTGTCGTTCTTGGATGATAGTTTGCAGCACGGACACCAAGAAGTTGAGCATCATGGTAATATTCTGAAATGAATGTGTCGGCGACTGTTTTCCAATCTACACCCCATTCGTTTGCCTCATTTATTATCTTATCATCAATATCGGTAAAGTTTTGAACCATCACTACCCTGTAACCAACAAATTCAAGAAACCTTCTAAATGCGTCAAACACTACCATTGGTCGTGCGTTTCCAATGTGTATGTAGTTATACACGGTTGGTCCACAAACATACATCTTCACTATACCTGGTTCTATCGTTTCAAGTTGTACTTTTTCTTTTGTCAAAGTATCGTTAATGTAGACTCTTACCATTTAATCATCACCACTTTCGAATCAATTATCGAATCATCAACCTTTCAAGAAATTCTCGATTCTTGATAGTACTTCTTCCTTTCCAAGTACCTCAAGTATATCTATTAGCTCAGGTCCTTCGTGTCTTCCAGTCAGTATGAGTCTTAACGTCATATAAAAATCTTTTCCTTTTAGCTTGGCGCCCTTCATAACACTTTTAAACGCTGCGTATATGTTTTCTTTATCCCAAACCTCAACCATCCTTAACGCATTTAAAAGCATCTCGTATGTCTCAGAAGCTTCTAAAGTCCTTTCGGGCAGTTCTTTTGGTCTTTCAAAGAAGAAAGATGTGAGCTCTGGAATTTCAGAAAGCTCTTCTATTCTGTCCTTTATAGTAGGTATTATCTTCTCCAAGTAATCATCACTAACAGCTCTATCCATAAACTGCTTTGCAAGTGAGACGAGTTCCTTCAAATCCTTCATTCTTATATGTTCTGCGTTCATCCATTTTAGCTTGTCGGGATTGAATATAGCAGGGTTTTTAACCAATCTTTCAAGTGAAAAGCTTTCAATGAGTTCAGATTTTGTCAAAATTTCCTTTCCTTCTGGATGTGACCAACCAAGTAGTGCAAGGAAGTTAACAATCGATTCCGGTAGATAACCTCTTGCCCTGAATTCTTCAACAGATGTTGCACCATGTCTTTTACTTAACTTACTTCCATCAGGACCTAAAATCATAGAAACGTGCCCGAAGACGGGGATAGGCCAACCAAATGCTTCATAGAGAGCTACTTGCTTAACGGTATTCGAAAGATGGTCATCACCTCTGAGAACATGTGTTATTTTCATCAAACCATCATCTACAACGCAAGCATAGTTATACGTTGGCATTCCATTGCTCCTCAGCAATGCAAAATCACCAACACTACCTGCCTTGAAAACCACTTCACCTTTAACCACGTCATTTATAACATAATCTTTTCTCGGCATAGAAAAGTATATCGCTGGTCTCAAACCTTTTTCTTCATACTCTCTTTTTCTTTCGGGAGTATTGTATGGTTCTAACATTTCCCGGGTGTAGTGAGGTGCCGTTCCTTCTGCAAGGAGTTTTTCTCTAATTTCTTCTATCTCTTCAGGATAGGCATAGACTTCATAAGCCATACCTTTCTCCATTAATTTTTGTGCATAAGAATGGTACAGTTCTTGTCTTTCACTCTGTCTATAAGGTCCGTAGGGTCCACCTATATCTGGTCCTTCATTCCATTCAAGTCCAAGCCATCGAAGAGCATTTATAAGTTGCTCTTCAAAGACCTTCTCTGAGCGTTCAACATCAGTATCTTCGATTCTTAAAATGAACTTTCCGCCAGTCTTTCTGGCAAACAGATAGTTAAACAAAGCGGTTCTTGCACCACCAACATGAAGATAACCTGTGGGACTTGGTGCAAATCTGACTCTGACTTCCATACCTTGTGACATTTCAATCCCTCCGATCAAATACTATTAGTTATTGATGACCAATTTATGGATAAAACGGGGGGCATGCCCCCCCGAACTACTTAACTTTTACATCTTTGATTCGTTTTCTTTGACTAAAAGCTGAAGAGTTAGAATAGAAAAATCAGTCTTCTAGTGGTTCAAACATGTCTTTACTTACTCCACAAACCGGGCATGTCCAATCATCCGGAAGATTCTCAAAAGGAGTTCCTGGATTAACACCTGTATCTGGGTCTCCTACTTGCGGATCGTAAATATAACCGCAGACTGTGCATCTGTACTTCATATTGTCACCTCCATTTACTACTGTGGCACGTTTATTATACCACAGAAATTCAGACATTTTCAACTGCGATTTTTCTTGAAATTACAATTCTTGAATGATACAATATACCTATGGAGAAAAAAAGAAAAGTTGGGGGTGATAATTATGCAAGCTGAAATCATCAACTTTGGTGGAAGCATCAGAATTCCCAGAAACGTTGAAATTGCCTACTCAACACCAGTACTATTACGTCACAATGAGTACCTCATACTCATAGATCCAGGTGACTATGCATCCTTTGTTTTCTTGGAAGAGGAGCTTGAAAAGAGAAATATAGCACTCGAAGATATAACGGATATTCTCCTTACCCATTTACACCTTGATCATGCATATGCAACAAAGGTTTTTCCAAATGCCACTATCTATATACACAGTGCATATAAGAATAAGCCTTATCATAAATTTGGCCTTATTAAGAGTAAACTTTACATGGAAATAATTAACTCATGGAAGAAAGTCGTCGAAATAGATGCAGGTACAAAGTTGTTTAACGATACAATTACTGTCTTCCATACCCCATGGCACGCAAAAGAACATTGCTCTTTTGTTGTGGAGACGGAAAATATGGGACGAATGCTATATACCGGTGATATTGTTATGAATAGAGTAGAATTTTACGATATAATAAGATGGTTAAGAAAAGATGATTGTGCAAGATTCATTAACACGGTAGGAAAAAGATGCGATTATATCGTCTTTACGCATGATGAATACGTGAAAAGTTCCGACTATTTTGGGAGGTGAAAAAAATGAGAGTTGCGATGGTTTCTTACGAAGTTTATCCATTTGCAAAGGTTGGAGGGCTTGCAGATGTTGTGGGAGCATTACCAAAATACCTTGAGCGTCAAGGAGTTGCTGTCGATATATTTATGCCATACCATAAAAAAGTTGACGAAAATGCGCAGAAATTTGGATACGTCATTGAGAAAGTTTCCGAGGGTATACCAGTTCCACATTTGTTAACAGATGAAAAATTTGACATCTATAAAACAAATTTACCCGGTTCGAAGAATGTGAACGTTTTTCTAATATCAAACAAGTACTATTTCAGCGCCGATGAGGTTTATGCTGGTCCTGACCTTGCAGAGCAAGCAATCTTCTTTTCAAATGCAGTACTTGAATCAGTAAAGAGACTCAATTTCAGTTACGATATTATCCATGTAAACGATTGGCAAACGGGTTTAATACCTCCATATCTGAAAACGCTCTACAGAGATGATGAAGTACTATCAAAAGTCGCATCTGTTATGACCATTCATAACTTAGCCTACCAGGGGCTTTATGAACCATCATACATGAAATTCGCTGGGCTCCCTGAATATTTATTCAACATAGACGGGCTTGAATTCTACGGCAAGATGAACTTTTTAAAAGGTGGACTTATATTCTCTGACGTTATAAATACCGTTAGCCCAACGTATGCTCGCGAAATCCAAACAAAAGAATATGGTGAGAAACTTGATGGTGTTCTAAGAATTAGATCTTCTGACCTGTACGGTATATTAAATGGCATTGATTATGAAGAATATAACCCTGAAACCGATAAGAGGATATATGTAAACTACAATCTGCAAAACATTGAGAAAAAACGTGAAAACAAAAGAATGTTACAACGTGAGCTTGGATTACCAGAAAAGTATGTACCTGTTATTGGTATGATCAATAGACTTGTAGTTCAGAAAGGTCTCGATATAATTGCAGAAATTATGGATTATGTTTCACTCTTTGATATCCAATTTGTTCTACTCGGTACTGGTGATAAAGAATACGAAGATATGTTCAGAAAACTTGGAGAAAGATACCCAGACAAGTATTCTATTAACCTCAAATTTGATGTTGTCTTAGCTCAGAAAATTTACGCCGGTTGTGATATGTTCTTGATGCCTTCAAGATACGAACCGTGTGGGCTTGGTCAAATGTACAGTTTAAGGTATGGTACAATTCCTATAGTTAGATACACAGGCGGACTTGCAGATACTGTAAAAGAGTACAATCCTCAAACTGGTGAAGGAAATGGATTTGGATTTGAGGGATTTGAATCTGCAGACCTATTGAAAGCCATAGCAAAAGCTATATACTATTATCAGGATAAAGAACACTGGGAAAGAATTATACGCAATGCAATGACTACCGAACTTAGTTGGGATAGTTCTGCTAAGGAATATATAAAACTTTATCAAAGAGCCAAGGCAAAAAGACAATAAATAATTGGGAGGAATCTGTATGCCTGAATATCGAAAGGACCCTGTGGTAAAGAGATGGGTAATTATTTCAACGGAACGTGCAAAAAGACCACACGATTTTCAAGTACAACCAGAAGAAGTTAAAGTGGCATTCTGCCCTTTTGACTTTGGTAACGAACACACTACTCCACCAGAAATTCTTGCTTTTAGACCTGTCGATACCCAACCAAATACACCTGGTTGGTGGGTTCGAGTTGTTTCCAATAAATTTCCAGCGGTTGATCCGGAACTACCAGTTGACCGTTACGGACATGGAATGTATGATGCAATGACTGGTTTTGGTTATCATGAGGTAATTGTTGAAACTCCCGACCATAACTCCACTTTCGCTCTGTACGATTACAAACAAGCCGAGGAAGTAGTTTGGGCGTACGTAACAAGATTCAGAACAATGACAAATGACGAACGTGTGAAGTACATTCTAATATTTAGAAATCATGGAAAGGAAGGCGGAGCATCGCTCGCACATCCACATAGCCAAATAATAGCAACACCTGTTGTTCCAAAAACAGTTCAAGAAGAGCTTGATGGCGCAAAGGACTATTACTCTTACAAGGAACGCTGCGTATTCTGTGACATGATAAATCAGGAAAAGATTGAAGGAAGAAGAGTTGTCGACGAAAATGAACACTTTATTGCCTTTGAACCATATGCAGCACGCTTCCCATTTGAAACGTGGGTGCTTCCAAAGAGACATTCGCACGATTTCGGCTCGATAAGTGAAGACGAAGTCAAAGCATTTGCTCATATAATGAAGGATGTACTACACAGAATTTATATCGTTCTAAATAACCCACCATACAACTTCTTGATTCATACAGCACCTGTCTTTGAAGAAGGTAAGATATATTACCACTGGCATGTTGAAATAATCCCAAGGCTTACCCGTGTTGCCGGTTTTGAATGGGGATCCGGTTTCTATATAAACCCTGTTCCACCGGAGAACGCAGCTAAGTATCTTGTTGAGAATTATCAGGAGATTATTGAAAAAAAGAATCAAAAATGAACATTTTAAAACCATAAATTTTAGTGAGGAGGAAAAAAGATGGATTTCAATATTAACAGAGAAGATTCAAAGATTAAGGAGTTAAAGGATCATGTAAAGCATTTTATTGCAGTACTTAGTGGAAAGGGCGGAGTTGGAAAGACAACAGTTTCCGTCAATCTTGCTACCGCTCTTGCTGAAAGTGGATATAACGTCGGAATACTCGACATCGACATTCATGGACCAGATATAGTTCGAATGCTTGGTGGAAATGCCATTCCAACCGTAGATGAAGACGAAAAGATAATTCCGGCAGAGATATTACCAAATCTAAAGGCGTTATCAATATCAATGATGGTAGAAGAAGGTAAACCCATCATATGGAGAGGTCCACTTAAGCATTCAGCGATAAAGCAATTCCTTGGTGATACGAAATGGGGAGAACTCGACTTCATGATATTTGATTTACCACCGGGAACAGGCGATGAGGCACTGAGCCTTTTCCAAACACTTGGACAGGCAGATGGTGTAATAATGGTAACTACTCCTCAAAAAGTTGCTCTTGATGATGTTAGACGTGCAATTGCTTTCGTTGAAGCAATGAATCAAAAGGTACTTGGTATAGTTGAAAACATGTCTTATATGAAATGCAAAGATGAAGTTGTATATCCGTTTGGTAAGGGTGGAGCAGATATATTGTCGCAAGAATATGGTATACCTGTTCTCGGTCGCATTCCAATGGATCCAAAAGCACTTGAACTGCTTGATGAAGGTAAGCCAATAACATTATATTACAGAGGAAGTGAAATCGAAAAAGCATTTAGGGAATTTGCAGAGAATGTTGCGAAAGTTGTTGAAAAATAACACATAAAGGTGGTAATACAGTGCGTATAGAACCACCAAGTAACGATCCAAAATTGAAGAGTTCTTCTATAAAGGGTAAGAAAACTGGTAAAAATGAAGGAATCAGAACTGATTCTAAAAGTGCATTTTTCGGCATTTTTGAAGAAGCCGAAAGTGAGGCTATTAGAAAGACCCTAGAAGAAATGGTAAGTGATGTGGTTGAAGCGGGAAATGATTTTGTTAGGTCTCCAACCCCCGACAATTTGAAAAAGTACAAAGAGAAGATAAAGAACGTACTAAAATACGTGGAAAAGAATCTGTACAAACTTTCTGGAAAATATGATTACAACTTATCTCAGCCGAGGCTTCACATTATAGCAGAACAGATAGATGAACGCCTTGAACAGATAACAAACCTCTTAATGCAAGCTGAAAAGGACACGTTGAAGATGGCTGAGAAGGTTGGAGAAATCAACGGTATCATATTTGACCTATATAGATAGGCGGATAAACGGTCAATCCAAATAGGCATAACTATCTACTTGAAGGGAGGGAACGAAAAGTGAAAGATTTTCTCTTGGGAATAATTCAGGGACTGACTGAATTCTTACCAGTATCGAGCTCTGGACATTTGGGACTTTTTTCTAAGATTTTTGGCATACCCGCAGGACTTCCGCTCTTTGCTTTCTTACATCTCGCAACATTTTTGGTTGTGCTGATTTTTCTATCGAAGGACGTCTGGAAAATACTCTATGGAATGATAACAATGAATAAAGAAATGTGGAACATAGCTTTCAAAATCATTGTAGCAACTATTCCAGCTGGTGTTGTAGGGGTGCTATTTGAAAAAAAGGTTGAAGAAGCACTCTCTGCACAATGGTTAATTGGATTATTCTTCCTTATCACTGCGGTATTTCTATGGATTTCAGACCCCATGTCAGGTAAAAAATCAATTTCCGAAATCTCTTTTGTGGATGCTCTTTTAGTTGGGGTTTTCCAGGCTGTTACAGTCTTTCCTGGCATCTCTAGAAGTGGCATTACTCTGGTCGGTGCGTTGTTAATAGGTATGAATAGAGTAGAAGCTTTTAAATTCGCCTTTTTACTTAGCTTACCAATAACACTTGGAGCCGGTCTATTTGAGTTAAAAAACGTTGTACTCAATGCTGGAGCATTTGCCGGATTTGGAGGTGCTTTTCTCTCCGGATTAGTTGCACTTGTGATAGTCAAACAGCTCACCATATCTGCACACCTGAGGTACTTCTCAATATATCTTATTATTCCAGCTATTCTTAGTTTCGTTATAAAATAATTGCATAGGACACAAAATCTCCCCTGGATGTCTCTAAGATACGTCCAGGGGATTTATTTTTAATGATTTTTTCATTTAGCACTTTGTGGTATAATCATATTTGAAGCTGTATACTTTGAAAAATGTAAGAAGGAGGAATGATTATATGTTTCACTCTTTTAAAAGATGCCTCATAGTGATTTTCATGATGATGCTTAATCTTTTGGCTATAACCATTCCAGCAAATGAATTTTATTTTAATACAAAGAATGGATTTGGTATTATCGGAAGTATCGATATGATAAATTACACTATAGGATTTCCATACAGTGAAGTTGGATTTAAATTTCCTATTTCCAATGTAGGAAATATGCTCGTTTCTACCTTCGGTGGGTATGATTTCATTAGATCAACCTATTTTTTTAAAATGAGTCCAGATTTCTCATTTAACAACTTGATAATTTCAACACCTTTTGAACTTGCAAGCAAGAGTATTACAAGTGATGAAGCTACGGAGACCGGAAGATTCAATGTGGGACTTGAAGTATCTTATGGAGTTGAAAACGTCATTTTCAGAATATCGGCGTACTATTCAGCGTTTTATCTTTACTACGACCCCGCATTTAATGTTAACATTCCAACTATACATACCGATGACATTTTTCGTTCTTCGCTCGACGTAAGGCTTACCTACAAACAACCATATTATTCAATTACCTTTGGTTACTATGCGATTTTGCGTTGGCTTTCTTACAGGTCATCGTTTATAACCGGTGAAAATGCTGGATACATTGAGGGAAGGTTCAAAGTAAAATTCTAAAGAGCAGTTTTCACTATGTTTGGAGGTCTATTTGTGGATAAAAAACTTAAATTAGCTATTGATGATTTGATAAAGTCAAATGCTTTTTACGGCTACATACTTATGGGTAGTGAGTTCAAAGAAGGAAACGTGAGGAACATAGCACTTTCTCTTATCAAGAACGGCAATTTATTATTTGTATACAACCCAGTAAGTATTGCCACCAAGAGTCAAATAATGATCCAAGGATTAATCTTACATGAACTAATGCACTTTATCAACAGACATTATTTGATAAAACCGAAGGACAAGCGAGATAGGGCTATTTGGGAACTTTCAAAAGACGTTGCTATAAACCAATTCATTCCTCAGCTCGATGCTTTTAGTATACCTTTAGATGTTCTCATTGAAGAGGGACACGGTACGGATAACGACATAATCTTTGCTGGTCCACCGGTAAATATGTTAAACAGGACAGCTGAAGAATATCATGACTATATAATCGATGAATTTATGAAAAAAGGAAATTTCGACATCGAAGCAATAGCAGAAAAACTTCCCAATAACAACGAATTCGCGAGTGATGTTCCCATCGAGATGGTTATAGAACTTAGCGAACAAAAGATAGGTAAAGCATTTAACTTATTTGGCGGAGAAATTCCATCAGGCGTGAAGCAAAACTTAGAACTAACATTGCAAAAACCGATTATTAATTGGGAGGTTGCTATAAGACGTTTCGTTGGACTTTCTCAAAGAGGAGATAAATACTCAACACCACTGAGACCAAACAGAAGATACGAAGATCAACCGGGTTGGAGGTACATTTATACTCCAAAATTGTGCGCAATAATTGATACAAGTGGAAGTATAATTGATGATGAGATTAATGCCTTCATGAGTGAAATAGAAGCTATAGCGAAACAAGAGATAACGTTAAAGGTTATTCAGGTAGATAAATCTGTTACATTCATCGGTGATTATAGAGCTGGTAGTTGGAAGGATTTTGAGGTCTACGGTGGAGGGGAAACGGACTTACAACCTGCTGTGGATATAGCAGAAAACCAGTTTAGAAGTGAAGGAATTATAATATTCACGGACGGTTATGTCGACTTACCAAGGGTCAATCGGAGGGTTTTATTCATATTGAGTAAGAAACACAACGTTGATTTTTATATCGAGGCTAAACGTATCTATGGTTCTGTATACATTTTGGACTAAACGACAAACCAAATTTGAGCCTGTGGAGGAACGATTATGGATGAAGCATTCCAACTCGAAAATAATACATCTCAAAGCGCAAAAAAGTTAGAATATTTCGAATTTCTAAAGACAAAGATAGATTATCAGCTTGTGCTCAATACCTACAAAACTTTTTGCTCTTCTTCCCTTGGAAAAGAATACCTTGATAGTCTTTCACCTTATAATGTTGATCCCGAACAGGAGCTCTCATATGTCTCAGAATTGTGTGACTTTGTTCGAGAAAAAGGATATCCAAACACGGATGCTTTTATAGATGTTCGTCAAATATTTCAAAAAGTGGTTGATGGACTTCTTATCGATGGCGAAGAATTCTTGATCTTGTTAAGATTTCTCATTGGTGTTAAATCTCTTAGAGATTCTTTCAAAAGCCAAAGACTATTTCAGTTGCAGTCTTCAATCGTTAACTTTGTTCAGAAGCTCGGAAACTATGACGATATAATCGAGAATATAAAACGTGTAATTGATGAAAATGGGAAAGTAAAGGATAGCGCTTCTATATTACTAAAGAACGTGCGTAGCGAATACGCTGAAACTTTAAAAGAACTCAGAAGAAAGGTCGAAAGGTTTATTTCTAACCACCAAAATCTTCTTCAGGAAGCAACATACACGATAAAAAACGAAAGGTACGTAATACCTATAAAAGCAAACGAACGTGGTAAATTTAAGGGGATTGTCCATGGGACGTCAGCTTCTGGCTCAACGCTATACTTTGAACCCGAGGAATTGATACCGTTAAATGATAAACTTAGAATATTGGCTGAAGAGGAAGCAAAAGAGGTTGCAAGGGTCTTAAGGGAACTAACGTCAAAGATATTTGATAGAATCACACAGTTAAACAACGATATAACAGTTCTCAAAAGACTTGACGGACTCTTCGCAAAGGTCAGGTACGTTTTAGAAAAGGGTGCTCAGATAATACTTCCAAGTGGAAGATACCTGAAACTTTCGAAGGCAAAACATCCTTTAATACCTCCTGAACATGTCGTCCCAATAGATTTAGAATTACCTGGAGACAAAGTTGGTATAGTTATAACTGGACCAAATACTGGTGGAAAGACCGTTTCGTTAAAAACAATTGCTTTATCGATAGTATTAGCAAGAAGTGGCTTTCCGATTCTCGCTGGTGAGAGCTCACGTATACCAAATTACGACGTATACGTAGACATTGGAGATAGTCAGAGCATTCTTGAAAACCTCAGCACTTTCTCCGGACACATAGTAAACATTGTAAAGGCATTAGAATTAGCTGATGAAAATTCAATTGTATTGATTGATGAACTTGGTTCTGGAACAGACCCTTATGAAGGTAGTGCTATCGCACTTGGAATAATTGAAGAGCTAATCACAAAAAAGATCAGATTTGTAGTCACGACGCATCTAACTCCCATAAAGCTCTATTCTATGTCGCACGACAAACTTATTACTGCTTCAATGGAATTTGATCCAGAGACGTTATCACCAAAATACAGAATACTAATGAACATTCCTGGTGCCTCACATGCATTTGAAATTGCGAAGAAGTACGGATTAAGTGATGAAATACTTGAACGTTCAATGAAACATCTCAATGAAGAACATGTAAAGATAGAAGAACTCGTAAAGAATTTAAACAATCAAGTAAGTGAACTTGAAGAACGAAAGCGTGAGCTTGAAAATACATTAAGAGAGTATCAAAAACATAAGAAGGAATTTGAGGAAAAGTATAAACTTCTCAAAATTAAGAAAATGGAAGAATTCGACAAAGAAATACGAGAAGTTTACAAAGATATACAGAAAGCAAAGAGAGACCTGCAGATAACTCTGCAAAGTAAGAATACCGAGAGTGAAAAGCTCATCAAAAAGCGCCTCAAGGAAATTGAAGGTGAAGTAAAGTACCTTGAACAAGTTCAAGAAAGACTCGAGAAAGTATTCTATGAAACAGCAACTACAGATGAGGAAAGAGAAATCCAGATTGGTGATTCTGTAAGACTTATTGAAGGTACTGCAGTTGGAAAAGTAATCGAATTCAAAGGTTCAAAGGTCGTCGTTGACTTTAATGGAATTAGACTTGAAGTCAAACCTGGAAAATTAAAAAGATTGTCAGAAACAACATCAGTCAAAGAATCTAAAGGGCTTAAAGAGGTCGTGGAAAAAAATGTCGAACAAGAGAAGAAAATCCCACAAAATATTATATCATCGTCACTAACAAGCAACGAAATTGATGTTAGAGGTTTGACGGTAGAAGAAGCCGTTGAAAAAGTCGATGAGTTTATTGACCAATTAATTATTTCCGATTTTAGTATTGGCTATATAATTCACGGAAAAGGGACAGGAAAACTTGCGACAGGTATATGGAGCCATCTCAGACACGATAGAAGAATCAAGAACTATCGCTTTGGTAGACCAGATGAAGGTGGCGTAGGAGTAACTGTAATAGAGGTCTAATTAGGGAGTTTGTTTATTTAGCCTTGAATAAAAATGGAGGTGTTTCAATGGTATTTGCACTCGACATTGGAACGAGAAAAATAGCAGGACTTCTTGTAGATATTGACGAATATGGCAAAATGGTCATTAATGATGTGATACTTAGAGAACATGAGCATAGAGCTATGCTCGATGGTCAAATACACGACGTGGAAAAGGTAGCACGGGCTGTAAGAATAGTGAAAGAGGAACTTGAAACCAGGAACAATGTAAAGCTCGACAAGGTAGCGGTAGCACTTGCTGGCCGATTTCTAAAAACTTACTTTGGAGAATCATCAATGGATGTCAGTGAAGTTGGAGAAATAAGTTCAGACCTTGTTACAAAACTCGAGCTCGATGCCGTTGCAAATACAATGGAAAACGTTGAATCTAACATGTACTGCGTTGGTTATTCAGTAATAAAATACGAACTTGATGGAATGTGGTTTAAGAAACTTGAGGGCTTGAAAGGAAGACAAGCCAGTGTTAAAGTAGTCGCTACATTTTTACCGAGCCATGTAGTTGAAGCAATGCTCTCGGTTATGAAAAAAGTTAATTTAACAATCACTCATCTAACGCTTGAACCTATTGCAGCTGTGAATGTAACCGTTCCAGAAGATTTGAGAATACTGAACATTGCACTTGTTGATGTTGGTGCGGGGACAAGCGATATTGCAATCTCAAAAGAAGGTTCGATAATTGCCTATGGAATGGTACCGTTAGCAGGGGACGAAATCACAGAAGCAATAACAAAGAATTTCCTACTTGACTTCTCAACAGCTGAATATGTAAAAAGAAACTTTGAGGAGAACCCTATTCTGAAAGTAAAGAACATCCTTGATAAGGAGAAAGAAATTAAAAGGGAAGATATCATTAAGACAATAGAACCGGTTGTCGACTATATGACAAAAAAGGTTGCAGAGGAAATTCTCGAATTGAATGGTGAGCAACCACAAGTAGTAATGATAGTTGGCGGTGGAGCAAAAGTCTCCATTTTTCCAAAGTTGCTTGCAAAAAATCTTGGAATGGATGAAGAATACGTCTCTTTAAAGAGTGCAAAGAACCTTAATATAATAGACAAAACAGGTCAAGTGGTGGGAAGTGAGTTCATAACGCCACTTGGGATTGGTTATACAGCACTTACGAAAACGGGAAGTGTCTTCGAACACGTCACTGTAAATGGTGAGAAGATACAATTAATAGGCTTTAGAGGAACATATACAGTATGGGAAGTCTTAGCTCAGGCTGGAAGAGATATGCATTCATTACTTGGAAAGCCGGGAAAGTCAATTATTGTTGACATCAATGGAAAATCGGTTATAGTTAAGGGTAATATGCCTGTGCCAGCGCCTATAAAGGTTAACGGTGTTGAAGCAAGTTTACGCGATAATATCAAACATGGCGATATCATTGAAGTAGGAGAGGCTATAAATGGTGAAGATGCCCAACCATATCTTTATGATCTTGTAAAACCAGTATACTTGCGCTCTTTGGAAAGTGGAGAAATGATCGAATACTACCCGAAAGTAAAACTAAATGGGAAGGAACTTTTTCAAAATGTTCTTTTACGTGATGGGGATATGATAAATTATGAAAACATAAAGGTAAAAGAGATACGAGAATTCTTAAGTCAAGACTTAATGAGGATAGAATACTCGGTCAATGGTGTTTATAAAGAAGCTTATGCAGGAGATGTGAAACTTTTCAAAGGAGAACTTGAACTAAGGGATGAAAATAGTGTTGAACCTGGTGAAGAGCTTAACTATGCACTTATATTGCATTATCCAAAAATACGTGAACTACCAGAACTTGAAAAGATAAGTATAGTCCTTAAAATTAACGGTCAACCAACTGTACTAACAAAAGATGGAGTAATGGTATTCGTAAACGACCAGATTGTTTCTCCAGATTATGAAATAAGAGATGGCGACAAAATCAAAACACAAATCCCCGAAGAACAAAGCTTCATCGTGGCAGATGTGCTAAAGCTCTTTAACTTTGATCCGAGAAAGGTAAAACGTTACGCACTTTTGAAAAATGGAGATAAAGTAGGATTCACTGACGTTCTAAATGCTGGAGATGAGATTACCTTCGAATTTGAAACTATTGAGAGCGAACATGAAACAATAAGTAGCGTCTTACCTTCAAATAATTTGAAAGAAGTTGAGACCGAAAATAGAGATTAGTTGCTCAAATTAAGGCAAAATTTAACATTAATAAGAGCAAGCTTTCTTTATTTGAGAATAAATTCAGAAAGCTTGCTCTTTTTTAGTTTCAGAAATTTGGTATCTAAGGAGTATAATAAGGTCACTTGAAAACATAATTCTTCATAATTCTCAAAAGTAAATTTACACAATTATGATAATTTAAATCTATAACGTTTTATTACGGTATTTTTTAAATGAACGAAAAGTATTTCACAGTTTCACAACTTTGAAGGAGGTGTGGGTATGAAAAAAGTGCTTGCTCTATTGGTTATTTTTTTAGTTGTGTTAAGCTTTGGTGAGGTAACTATTCAATTCTGGCATGCTATGGGCGGTTGGAGAATTGGCTTGATACAAGGTATGATAAATGATTTTATGAAAGCAAATCCGGACATAAAGGTAGAGGTTCAGTACGTCGGTAGTTATGAGGAGATTCTTGCAAAGACTGTTGCAGCCCTTCAATCTGGAACACCACCGCATGTTGTGCAGCTAAACGAAATTAGCACCAAAAAAATGATCGATAGTGGGGTAATAGTTCCGGTCGAAAATATGATAAGAAAAGATCCATCATTTGATAAGAAAAAGCTACTTCCTCAAGTCTTGAACTATTACAGCATTGGTGGGAAGCTTTATTCTATGCCATGGAATAGCTCAACTCCTCTTCTGTTTTACAATAAGACACTATTTAAACAAGCTGGATTAGATCCAGACAAACCGCCTAAGACATTCAGTGAAGTAATTTCCTACTCGAAGAAACTCGTAAAGAAAGACGAAAAAGGTAACATAGTGAGAACAGGTATTACATGGCCACTATATGCTTGGTTCTTTGAACAATGGATGGCTGAACAGAACAAACTCCTCGTTGATAAAAACAATGGAAGAACCGGCAATCCAACGAAAGTACTTTTCAACAATGATGCAGGTTTGAAGATATTTGAATTCTGGAATACACTAACAAAGGAAGGTTTAATGATAAATACTAAGAAAGGTGACTGGACAGCTGCAAGACAACTCTTCATCTCTCAAACAGTTGGAATGATAATCACGTCAACATCAGATGTTGCACTCCTTCTTTCAGAATCGAAAAAGCAAGGTTTTGAAATTGGTGCAGCATACATTCCTATTCCTGATGGTGTTCAAAGAGCTGGTGTAATCATTGGTGGCGGAAGCCTATGGATAATAAAACAGAAGAACCAAGCAGAAGTTGAAGCAGCCTGGAAGTTGGTTAAGTATCTTGCCGATGTCGATCCACAGATAGCATGGCACAAAGGTACAGGTTACTTCCCAGTAAGACTTGATGCAAAAGAAAAACTGGAAAAGCAGGGTTATTACCAGGAAAACCCATTGCACTATGTTGCAATTAAACAACTTCTCGATACGATTCCTTCGTACGCTACAATGGGTGCTGTCGTAGGAGTGTTCCCTGAAATACGAAGTGCTATTGAAAATGCAGTTGAAAAGATGCTTAATGGTCAATTGACGCCAAAGCAAGCACTTGAAGAGGCCGAAAGGGAAGCTAACAAGGCAGTTAAACAGTACTTCTAACTATTCTATTACTATAATAGGCTGGCTATCAGCCAGCCTATTTTTTAGCCATTATTTTTTCGAAAGAACACTGCTTTTGGGAGTGAATACCATGCGCAAATGGATACCATACATATTTATATTGCCCACTTTTGTAATTATTTCAATATTCATTTACTATCCAGCACTGAATTCATTCTATCTCAGCTTTTTCAAAGTTTCGCCTTTCGGTAACAGAAAAAAATTCGTGTGGCTTGATAATTATGTGGAACTGTTTTCAGATGATAGATTTATAAGAGCTTTTTCTTTCACCATAATCTTCACCATAGTGACTGTTGTAGTGTCCATTTTCATTGCATTTTTTGTCGCCTTGCTTCTTAATCAAAAAGTTCCGGGGGTTCGCGTATTCAGAACATTAATTTTCGCACCGTATGCAGTATCGACAGCTGTGGCTGGTGCACTATGGGGATTCATGCTTAATCCTGTTGTTGGACATGTTAATTATATGATGAAAATGTTATTCGGTATACAGGTGAACTGGATTACAACAATTCCATATGCTGCTTACGCAGTAATTATTGCAGCAATATGGAAAACACTTCCTTTCAATATCATATTTTATATCGCCGGATTACAAAGCATTCCAGATGAATTGGTTGAAGCGGCAAAACTCGACGGTGCAAACATTTGGACAAGAACGTGGAAATTAATATTTCCTCTTCTTTCCCCCATAACATACTATCTCGTGATAATGAGTATAATAAGTGCAATGTTCCAATCATTTGCAATAATAGATGTTATGACACGTGGAGGTCCTGGGGACTACACGACAAATATGATATACAGGGTATACTTAGATGGGTTCAGATTCTCAAATACTGGTCGTGCATCCGCTGAAAGTGTAATACTTTTCCTAATAATGATTGTAGTTACATTTGTTTATTTCAAATTTGGACGCAAAAATGTTCATTATCAGTAGCTTTGTAGGTGGTGAAAAGTATGAAAAAGAGCACAAGGAAATTTATAAACACGGTACTGATAGAGATAGCACTTATAACTTTCTCCATCTTTATGTTTTCTCCAATCTTTCTTGCTTTCACAATGAGTATTCAACCACCTGAATTTGTATTTGCTTATCCTCCTAAGATATTTCCACAAGGAATAAACATAGAAAACTACTCGCAGGCGCTGAAAATAGTCCCGTTTCTCAGAATGATGTGGAATAGTTTAATAGTTGCATTTTTCATAACAATTGGAAAGTTGATAACAGGTATTCTTGCCGGATACGCTTATGCAAATTTTAAGTTTAAAGGAGATTCTTTGACATTTGGGCTAATTTTTGCTACACTTTATATCCCTGCAGAGATTTTACTAATCATTCCGTTATTTCAAATTATCAGTAAACTGGAATGGGTTAACACATATCAGGCTATGATTATTCCATTCACTGCCAGTGCAACAAATGTTTTTCTCTTTCAGCAGCACTTTAAAACAATTCCGAAGGATTTTGAGGATGCCGCAAGAATCGACGGTGCCACACCGATGCAGTACCTAATAAAGATTGTTTTACCACTTTCAAGACCTGTCATAGGAGGAGCTGCAATAATCAACTTCACATATGCATGGAATATGTACCTATGGCCAATGATAGTCGCCATGAAAGATGATATGAAAACAGTTCAGGTTGCAATTAATATGATAATGAATGCAGAATCCTCAAACAACTGGGGAATCATAATGGCGGCTACGATGATAGCACTCTTGCCAACACTTCTTCTCTTCTTTTTACTTCAAGATCTATTTGTTAAATCACTCGTTGGAACAGGTTTGAAGGGCTAAGGTCTAAAAGTCACAATTTCATTACTAAGAAGTCACCATATGGTGACTTCTTTTATTTTTCTCGCAATATATCCGCTTTTGGATAATCACCCATCTTTGTTATGTAACATGTTACATGTATAAAATTGTTATGAAATTGTTCGTGAGAACTGTAAAAGTGAAAATTCATTGAGTAATTGAGCATAAGGAGGTGAGATAATCTCATGCTATCAGCCAAGGAATTTGCCAAAACATTTAGGAAAATATTGTTTCTTCTTCCAATTTTAGTAGCGAATATATTTCTTTTATCAAATTCGGTTTCACCAATAATATCACAGAAAAAGGGTGAAAAGAACATGAAAAACATAACGGGCATTAAAGTATGGATTTCTACGGCTGATCAAAGTCATATGCTGGAGCAAGTTGATATAGCATCAGCTTTAGTTAGCAATTATGAAGAAGAGTACAAAATTGTAGTAAATGACCAAAAGAAATACCAGCAAATGGATGGCTTCGGTGCTTCTTTTACAGATGCTTCGGCTTATCTCGTATACAACAAGCTGTCCCCAGAGTTAAGGAAAGAAGTTATGGAGAAGCTTTTTGATAGAAATAAAGGTATTGGTATTTCTTTCTTAAGGCAACCAATGGGGGCAACAGACTATACAACAAAGATTTACAGCTACGATGACTTACCTACCGGTATAAACGACGATCCAGATTTGAAGTACTTTTCAATAGAACATGATAAACAGTACATCATACCTCTGCTAAAGGAAGCTATTGCGATTAATCCTTTGCTTAAAGTAATGGCTTCCCCATGGAGCGCGCCTGGATGGATGAAGACAACGGGAAGTATGATTGGTGGTTCACTTATGCGTTCTTACTACAAAACATACGCTCAATACTTTGTGAAGTTCATAAAGGCATACGAGGCGGAAGGAATACCAATATACGCAATTACAGTCCAGAATGAGCCACTTTACGTTCCAAAAGAATATCCCGGAATGAAGATGGACTGGGTTGAACAGGCTGATTTTATTGGTGAGTACCTTGGTCCAGCATTTGAAGAAGCCAAAATTAATACAAAGATACTTACATACGACCATAACTGGGATAATACAACTTATGCAGCTTACGTCCTCTCACATGAAATAGCTTCTAAATATGTTGCTGGCTCCGCGTGGCATTTTTATGGTGGAAAGCATGAAGCGATGAGTAAGATAAAGGAAATGTTTTCAGATAAAGAGATATGGTTTACAGAAGGTTCTGGTGGAGATTGGGTACCGGCATTTTTCAATGCTTATATGGATTTAATAATGCATGTCATAAGAATTCCGCGGAACTGGTCAAAAACGGTTGCCTGGTGGAACATAGCACTTGACGAGAATAGAGGGCCGACGATACTTTCTAACAGCACATGTAGAGGCTTAATTGAAATTAACCAGAAGACAGGTAAAGTAAAATACAACTTAGATTATTACGTACTTGGTCATATAAGTAAATTTGTTTTACCAGGAGCTTACAGAATAGATTCCTACACTTACCAAGATAAGGTAGAATCTGTAGCGTTTGAGAACCCCGATGGAACAAAAGTCCTTATAGTATCCAACAGAACAAACACTTCAAAATTGATAAGAATAATCGACAACAAAAATGAAATAGCATCGTACATTCTCCCAGGATACGCTTCTGCAACGTTTGTTTGGAATAATTGATAACTTTTCATGTCAACCTGTAAGTGGAAAGGTCTTTGGCTTGTAAGTTCTCTTATTAAAACTGCTTTCAAAGGAGGGAAGAACTATGAAAAAACGGTTTTGGATCGTGGCAATGTTGTTAGTAGTGAGTATTTCACTCTTCGCTAAGGTAACTATTACTGCGTCGGTTTGGAGCTGGGATTTAGAAAAGTATGAGAAGATTGCTGCTGAATTTTCGAAAATCTATCAGGATATCGAAGTCCAGTTCGTCGTCAATGAGCCAGATGTAAATAGCTTCTTAACAGCACAGGTAGCTGCAAAAAAGCCTTTGCCGGATGTCGTTGTGCAATCTTGGGAAGCCCTTTCGTATCCTGTATCACAAGGATGGGTCTATCCACTTGATGAATTCTTGAAGAACGATGCAGACCTAAAATACGTTCCAAAAGGTCTCAAAGAAGCCTTTATGTATAACAAAAAGACTTACGCAATGCCAGAAAGACTTCACTTCCAGGGTATTTACATCAATCTTGACTTACTCAAGAAATTGAATTTAACAAAACCTCCATACGAATGGTCTGTAGGACAATTCAAACTTTACTTGAGAAAATCAACAACAAGAGAGTACTCTGGTATTAACCATCTATGGGATTTTGACAATGTTATGTCTGCTGTTCTAAATAGTAACACGACGTTCTGGAGCTTCAATCCAACTAAGATGAATTTCGATCTTGTGAATGGTGGATGGTTACCTGCAATTAAGCTCCAAAAAGAACTAAAATCAATACCTGGTCTTGTTTCTGATGATCTGAAAAATGATGAACTCAGAAATAAAGGTGAAATGGACGATTATCAGAAAAAGTTTGGAAAGGATGCAGATGCATTTAGAGAGTCAAAGGTCTTGATGGGGTTTCACGGCACTTGGGATTGGAACTGGATTCATACGCTTCCTTGGAATTTTGATTTTTACCCACTTCCACTTGATCCAAAGATCGGTCTTAGATTCCCAGTCCACGTAAACTATGCATTTATAACATCAACAACGAAATATCCGAAGGAAGCTTTCTTATTCCTTAAATTCTTGACATTCGATCCAAATGGAGTAGTTGCAAGACTAAAATTGGACAACTCAACTGGGCTTGAAAACGGTTGGAACAAAGATTGGTTCATACCTGCCACTATGCATCCAAATGTAATAAACTACTTCGATACCTTGAAAATACCAGATGGTGTTAAATGGCTTTTGAAAAAACTCGACAAAGCTATTCGTATTGATATGTGGAAGACGGTTCCAGGATGGGACCAGGCAACTTGGGATGTTATATTCCCCGTCAACGAGAAAGTAAGAAAAGGTGAAGTCCAAGCAGAAGTTGTCACCGCTGAAACACAGGAAAAGGCAAATAAGATAATCAAAGAAACCTTGGCTGAATTTACAAAGAAACTCACAGAAGTTGAAAAGAAATTCCCAGAACTTAGAAAGCAAATTGAGAGTAAATAGATCTACTTATTGTTTCATCACCATAAGCTCTCGCATAAAATTGCGGGAGCTTTTTCTACTTGTTTCATGCAAGAGCATTTTTCTTGTAATTTGAGTTATCTCCTCAGAATTCGGAATTCTTGAAGATTTCTAATGTAACTTGTTTCATGAATATAATACAATCGTTACTGAAAAAATTTCACATTGTTTCATAAAGACTCAGGGTTTATACCTTTGGGAAGGGCCTTATAAAACTGATAGTGTTAACTTGTAG
>QGLW01000009.1_pt1 | contig 89042 bp, 84 predicted proteins | sample 1725341 | NCBI WGS metagenome assembly QGLW01 (sample SAMN05439265, study PRJNA331180) | Hot springs metagenome, whole genome shotgun sequencing project. | isolation source: microbial mat of Apron and Channel Facies of Mammoth Hot Springs | place: USA: Wyoming, Yellowstone National Park | collected... | reverse complement strand
GGATGATTCAATGCATATTCAAGATCAAAACTTGTAGCTTGAGTATAAAATCCTCTCCACCATTCCTTTCCTGGTACATCATAAAGTCCCTTTGGGGCATTCCAATGCCATTGAAATTGTACGATTCCTCCACTTTGCCACCAATCTATGGCATCCTCCACATCTCTGGAAGAGGCTCCTCTTTCTACTCTTGATGGTGAGTAATCTATCATATCAAAACCACATATAGCTGGAAATTTATCAGTCAAGGTCCAGATATAGAAGGAGTCTTTGTAGCCTTGTTGTCCTGATAAGGTATATTTTCCATATATACTTACAAGATAATCCATTAATTTCTGAGCTTCAGGAGATGGATTTGGAGTAACCAATTTATTAGTAGGATTTAATGCTGGGATTTCTGCCTTTTTTATCTTAAAATAATCCAGCAAGAACCATCCCCAACTTTTTACGATACTTATAGTATTTTTTCCTTTCTTCAATGGTATTAATCCTCCTGACACATTAGTGAAGCTTTGAGATGGATAGAATTTTATATTTGTTTGGAAGGCTCCATTTACGTAAAGGGAATTTTCTTTATATCCGTATGGAGCTGCATATCCAATTATAATCTCATACATACCATCTTCTGGTACCTCTACTGTGACAGTACAAGAATCACCATCTTGATCAAATCCATCCACATATCCACTGCCTTGATACCCTGGAAATGTTTTTGCCACAAAAGTACCTTTTAATGTTCCATCTTCTGCTTGCATAATTATTTCTGATTGAGAGATAGATAAGGAAATTGTTAAAAGAAGAATAAGAAGTGTAAGAATGATATATTTTACCAATGAAATTCCCCCTTTCTTTTTTGTAATTATTTTACATTTAATAATGTGCATATGCAATAACAAATATTTATTTTGTAGAATTGTAACCGTTATTAATAAATATGTACCAGCTTTTAGGTTAGGATAAATAAGTTTATATTTGCTATTTCTTGTTTAATTTGTTAGTGTTAATACAATGAGGCTGTCAGAATTTATAGGAGATTTTAAGTTACTTGTAACAGTGCGGTTTAAAGATAAATTCCCTTCTTTTAATAATAATATTTCAATAGGAGAAGAAAGGGTTAATTTTCATCTACCCCAAAAATTCTTAATAATATATTTTGGTATATAATAAAAGAATTTATTGACCATAAAGAGAATATTTGAAGATAATACTAAGGAATATATATAGAGAGATTGGAGGTAAATTTTATGGCAAAGAAGATTTTAATTGCAATGTTTTTAAATTTGTCCATGGCACTTTTAGAGATTATAGGGGGTGTTATCTCAGGAAGTCTTGCTTTGGTAAGTGATGCTTTACATAACGTAAATGATTTTTTCGCTTTAGTAATAAGTTATCTTGCAGAGCTTATTTCAAAAAATAAAAAGAGTAACAAATCCCATACTTATGGATACAGAAGAGTTGAAATTCTTGCTGCGCTTTTAAATGGAATTTTACTTCTTGTTATATTTGTATTTTTGCTTTTAGAAGCTTTTCATAGATGGAGATCTCCTAAGGAGATACAGGGCTTACAAACATTTATCATAGGTATTATTGGACTTATAGGTAATATTTTAGGGGCTTATGTTCTCCATGAGGATTCCCATCATAATTTAAATATTAAAGGTGCTTTTTTACATCTTTTGTCTGATGCTATATCTTCTGTTGGAGTTATAATTGGAGCTATCTTTATAATTTTATATAAATTATATTATGTAGATACTATAATTTCTCTTCTTATAGCAGGTTTCATTTTTTACAATTCAATAGATCTTTTAAAGGATACTATTCATATTTTGATGGAAGGAACTCCTAAAGGAATGAATATAGAAAGTATTGTTTCAGAGATATCAAAGATACCAGGAGTTAAGAATGTACATCATGTTCATTTATGGCAGATATCAAGTAAGGATTTACTTTTTTCTGCTCATGTAGTATTAGAGGATCAAATGCTTTCTAATGCTGAGAGGATTATTGAAGAGGTAAGAAAACTTTTAAAATGTAAATTTGAGATAGATCATTCAACTATTGAGCTTGAGACTGAAAATGGAATCAAAGATAAGAATTGTAGATGTGAGTACTAATGTTTAATTTTTTGCCTATAAATCTTGAAGAGGTAAAGAGAAAAGGCTGGGATGAATTGGATGTAATAATTGTTACAGGAGATGCTTATGTGGACCATCCTTCTTTTGGCTCTTCCGTGATTGGTAGAGTTTTAGAGTATCATGGTTTTAAGGTTGGTATAATTCCTCAGCCTGACTGGAGAGATAAAAACTCATTTAAAATACTTGGAAAACCAAGACTCTTTTTTGGTATTACTTCGGGTTCTGTAGATTCTATGGTGGCTAATCATACTCCAAATAAATTAAGACGTAAAGAAGATGCCTATACTCCATCGGGGGTTTCTGGTAAAAGGCCCGATAGAGCAGTTATCGTATATGCTAATGTAGTGCATGAATTGTATCCTGATGTACCTATCGTATTGGGTGGACTTGAGGCAAGCTTAAGAAGATTTTCTCATTATGATTATTGGGATGATGAGGTTAGACATTCTATTTTATTAGATTCGAGGGCAAAGATTATTGTTTATGGTATGGGCGAAAAACAGGTGATAGAGATTGCAAAACTTCTTGCAAAGGGTAAATCTTGGTATGATATATACAATGTGCCAGGAATTCTTTATTCCCTTAGTGAAAAAGAGTTTAAAGAATTTGTAGAAAAAGGAGTATTAAAATATTATGTGATGCTTCCATCCTTTGAAGAGGTTTCTCAAGATAAGGATAGATATCATGATTTTAGTAGAATGTTATTGGATGGGATGAAAAAGAGAAAGACTTTGATACAAAGGGATGGAAAGAGATATCTTGTACAAAATCCTCCTATGGAATATTCAGAAAAAGATTTGGATTTGATATATTCTCTACCTTTTCAAAGGCTTCCTCATCCATCATATAAAGAAAAGATTCCAGCTTTTGAAACAGTGAAAACTTCTATAATTTCCCATAGAGGTTGTTTTGGAAGTTGTACTTTTTGTTCTTTAAATCTGCATCAAGGTTGGCAAGTAATATCCCGTAGTGAAGACTCTATATTAAAGGAAGCCTATAATCTTTCTCAACATAAGATATTTAATGGGACAATTTCTGATGTGGGTGGTCCTACTGCCAATATGTATAGGTTAAGATGTAAGATTTATGGTATACCTGGATCTTGTACTAATAGAGATTGTTTATTTCCTGAAATATGCCCGAGTTTAGTTATAGATTTTTCTTCCCAGCTTAAACTTTTAAAAAAGATAAAGGAAATTCCCAGAGTAAAGCACGTATTTATTGCTTCAGGAATAAGGTATGATCTTGCCTTAAAAGATATTGACTATATAAGGGAGATCATAAAAGAAGGATATATTGGAGGGCATATGTCTGTAGCTCCAGAACATGTGAAGAACAATGTTCTTGAGATTATGAAGAAGCCTAAGTTTGAGGTTTACGAGGGTTTTATATCAGTTTTTGAAGGAATAAAAAGAAAATTGAAGAAGGAGATATATGTTATTCCATATTTTATATCTTCTCATCCAGGAGCTACATTGAAAGATGCATGGGATCTTGCTATTTATGTAAAAGGATTGGGGCATTATTTAGAGCAAATTCAGGATTATACTCCCTTGCCACTGACTCCAGCATCTTGTGCCTTTTATACCGAGTATCATCCTGATAGAAAGGAAAAAATATATGTAGCAAAAACTTATGAAGAGAGAAAACTTCAAAGAGCTTTGGTACAATATAGAGATAGGAAAAATAGGGAGTTTATTTTGAAAAATAAAAATAAGATACCTTTTCCTATTGATAAGTTGTTAAAATAATTGAAGTTTTAATTTTGGAGGTGTATATATAAAAAGATTTGTTAAATCTCTTTTAGTTTTGATTATCTTTACCTTGATCTTTGTTTATACATATGCCTATGTAGAACCAAGGGCTGATATTAATTCAAGAGAAGAATTTAATCCTGAAACAAAGGTTTATTATAAAGATGCAGTAATAGTTTTAACTTATCATGTTTTAGATCCTAAGATTTTAGGACCAATAAGTCTATCACCTAAGCTTTTTGAGGATCAGATGGAATATTTAAGATATATGGGATTTCATTTTATTACCCCTTATCTTTTAGAGAAGTTTATGGAAGGAAAAGAAGATGTGCCTCCAAATGCTATTCTTATAACTTTTGATGATGGTTATAAATCTTTCTATAAATTTGCTTTCCCTATTTTGAAAAGATATAAAATACCAGCGATAAATTTTGTAATAGTTTCCATGATTGGTAAAAAAGGAGCTTATCCTCATCTTACTTGGGACGAGATAAAAATTATGGAAAAGAGTGGTCTTATATACTTTGGCTCTCATTCTTATGATTCCCATTATTTAATAAGGACAGGAATATTTTCAAAAGCTCCTGCTCTTGTAGGTAGAAAATTTGAACTTTTTGGATATAAGGAAAGTGAAGCAGAATACGAATCAAGAATATCTTTTGATTTGTGGTATTCTAAGACCCTTCTTGAAAGAAATTTAAATATAACTGTAGATGATTTTTGTTTTCCTTATGGGGCTTATAATTCAAAGGTTTTAGAGATAGCAAAGAAAGTAGGATATAAGGTTTTTTATACTACTGAAAAGGGAATAAATAAAGCTACTAAATCTGCCTATATCCTTATTAAAAGGATAAATGCAGGAAACTACAAAATGACTGTAAAAAGACTTGGAAATATCTTATCTATATATTTTTCTAAGAATAAAAGTACTGTAAGTATAAGACCTAAAAGAATCATAAATAAATCATTTTTCTTGTCATACCACCATCAACTATAAAGTTTGCTCCAGTAATAAATCCTGCCTCATCAGATACAAGATACAATACAAGACTTGCTATATCTTCAGGTCTTCCTACTCTTCCTGCTGGATGTTGTTTGTGATCAAGCTCTGTAAGCTCTGCAGGTTTTCTTAGACTCTTTTTCTTCCATTCTGACACTTCAATCCAGCCAGGGCTTATACAGTTTACTCTTATATCAGGACCAAGGCTTATGGCAAGGGCATGAGTTAAGGCATAAATTCCACCTTTAGAAGCAGAATAAGCTTCTGTATTTGGCTCTGACATAAAAGCTCTTGTGGATGCAATATTTATAATTACTCCTTTCTCCTTTTTAAGGTAAGGATAGGCATATTTACTACACAAAAAGGCTCCTGTAAGATTTACTCCTAAAACTCTATTCCATTCTTCTAAGGTGAGTTCTGATATATGTTTATTTATTCCAATCCCAGCATTGTTGATAAGATAATTTATCTTTCCAAAGGTATTTACTGTTTCCTCTACCATGTTTTTGACTTCTTCTTCCTTGGATACATCAGTTTTAATAAATTTTATCTCTCCCAAGGATAAATATTCTTCTTCTGTTTCTTTTCCTGCGGATTCGTCAATCTCTGCAATTACTACTGAGATATGATTCTCTAAGAATTTATTGGCTATGGCCTTTCCAATTCCTTGTCCTCCTCCTGTAACAATAGCCACTCTTTTTTCCATAATCAAAACCTCCTTGTATAAATTAATATTAAACATTATATTAAAATTGTTTAATTTGTTAGGGAGGTATATTAAATGGAGAGGGATATAAAGAAACTTATCTCGCAGATGACTCTTGAAGAGAAAGCCTCTTTATGCTCTGGTCTTGATTTCTGGCACACAAAACCCATTGAAAGACTTGGCATACCCTCAATAAGAATGTCCGATGGTCCTCATGGACTTAGAAAAGAAGAAACCATGTTCAGTAAAACAGTACCTGCCACCTGCTTTCCTCCAGCATCCTGCCTTTCTGCCTCTTGGGATAGGAATCTAATTGAGAGAGTAGGAAAAGCAATAGGAGAAGAATGCCAAGCTGAAAATGTACAAATTCTTCTTGGCCCTGGAGTAAACATAAAAAGATCTCCTCTTTGTGGAAGAAATTTTGAATACTACTCTGAAGATCCCCTCCTCTCATCGGAAATGGCCAAACATTTCATAAAAGGAGTACAAAGTGAAGGAGTAGGAACATCTATAAAACATTTTGCAGTTAACAACCAAGAACACAGAAGACTTACAGTAAGTGCAGAGGTAGATGAAAGAACATTAATAGAGATATACTTAGCCAGTTTTGAAAAGGCAGTAAAAGAGGCAAAACCATGGACAGTAATGTGCTCCTACAACCGAGTAAATGGAGTATATGCATCTGAAAATGAATTTCTTTTAACAAAGGTATTAAGAGAAGAATGGGGATTTGAAGGATTTGTAGTATCAGATTGGGGAGCTGTAAATGACAGAGTAAAAGGACTATCTGCAGGACTTGATTTACAGATGCCCTATGATGGAGGTTGGGGAGACAAAAAGATCATAGAAGCAGTGAAGAAAGGAGAATTACCAGAAGAGGTTTTGGACAAAGTAGTAGAAAGAATACTAAACATTGTTTTCAAGGCTATAGAGAATAAAAAGGAAAATGCCACATATGATAAAGAAGCTCATCACAGAATAGCAAGAGAAGTAGCAAGAGAATGCTTTGTTCTTCTTAAGAATGAAGAAAAGATCTTACCATTAAAGAAAGAAGGAAGGATAGGTTTAATAGGAGCCTTTGCAAGAAAACCTCAAATACAAGGAGGAGGAAGTGCTCATGTAAACCCAACCATGGTAGATGATGCGGTAGAAGAGATTAAAAAGCTTGTAGAAGGAAAAGCAGAAATAATTTATGCAGATGGATATAAGATAGAGACTGATGAAGTAGATGAAAAACTCATAGAAGAGGCAAAGGAAGTAGCAAAGAAATCAGATGTAGTAGTAATCTTTGCAGGACTACCTGAAAGATATGAATCAGAAGGATTTGACAGACCTCACATGAAGATGCCTGAAAATCACAATAGATTAATAGAGGAGATAGCAAAGATAAATAAAAATGTAGTAGTGGTACTAAGCAATGGAGCACCTATAGAGATGCCATGGGTAGATAAAGTAAAGGCAATACTTGAGACCTACAGAGGAGGACAAGCCTGGGGAGGAGCAGTAGCAGATGTACTTTTTGGAGTTGTAAGTCCATCAGGAAAGCTTCCTGAGACCTTTCCAAAGAAACTAAGTGACAATCCATCCTATTTATTCTTCCCAGGAGAAGGAGATAGATCAGAATACAGAGAAGGAATCTTTGTAGGATACAGATACTATGACAAGAAGGAGATGGAAGTACTCTTTCCTTTTGGACATGGACTTTCATACACTACTTTTGAATATTCAGATATAAGCTTAGATAAGAAAGAGATGACTGATGAAGAGATATTGAGGGTAAAGGTGAAGGTAAAGAATACAGGAGATATGAAGGGGAAGGAGATAGTACAGCTTTATGTAAGGGATGTAAAGAGTAGTGTGATAAGGCCAGATAAAGAGTTGAAAGGATTTGTAAAGGTAGAGTTAGAGCCAAAAAAGGAAAAAGAGGTTACCTTTGAGCTTGATAAGAGAGCCTTTGCATACTACAATGTGGAGATAAAGGATTGGTATGTAGAGACAGGAGAGTTTGAGATCCTCATAGGAAGATCATCCAGGGATATAGTGCTTAAAGATACCGTATTTGTGAGATCTACAAAGCAGATAAAGAGGAAGTATCATATTAATTCTACTATTGGTGATATCTTAGATGATCCTTCAGCAAGCATAAAATTCCAAAATGTACTTAAACAATTTGCAAGTCTATTCCCCCAATTCTCAACTGAAGAGGGTATAATGAACATTGCAGAGATGATTAAATATACACCATTGAGAGGATTAATACATTTCGGTGGGGGTAAATTCACCGAAGAAATGTTAAATGATTTACTAAAAGAACTTAATTCCTAAATTAATTAAAATAAAGGGAGATAAAATATGGAGATTAAAGGGAGACCTGCTACTATATGGCTCTCTCTTCCTTCGGATCTTCTTATAGGAGAGAGCACCTTAGAGATAAAGGATGATCTCCTTATAGAAAAAAGAAAGGTATTTTTTGAAGAAAGATATACCTATCTATTATTATCTGAAATAGAAGGTATTGAGATCACTCAAAAAGGAGACAAAATATTTTCTTTTCTCTTTCTTGCCTTTTTAGCAGTAAGACTCTATTTCCTTTCTTTAATATCTTTACTAATTTACTTACTATGGAGACCTACTTTTTTAATTGTCCATGGAAAAAACTTACAGATAGGTATATCTGTAAATCAAAAAGATACAAAACCATATATGGAATTTGCTAATAATTTAATTGAAAAAGTAAAAGAATATAAAAAAGATCGAGGTGAAGTTTAATATGAATATTCATATAGTGCCAGATCCAAAAAAATTAGATTTTAAAGAAAGATGGTTTGAGTTTGATGGATTTGTGAATTTTCCTGAATTTCTTTCTAAGGAGTTCCAAATACCAAAAGGAAGTTGGAAGATTAAAAAGGTAGAAAAAAGCGGTACAGGCATTAACATAAAAGATAAAGAAGTGGAAATATGGGGAGATACAAATATATGCTTTGCTACTTTGATCCAGTTAATAATGCAAAAGAAAAATCAATTACCAGAAATATATGTGGAAGAAGATTTTAAATTTAAATTCAGAGGTTATCATCTGGATATAGCAAGGGGTGGCGTACCTTTACTTAAAGAATTCAAAAGAATTTTAAGACTATTATATTTATTGAAATACAACTTTTTTGCCATATATTTTGAAGACCTTTTCCCTTGGAAGAGCTTTCCTCAAATAGGTGCTCTAAGGGGAAGACTAACGGAAGAAGAATTAAGAGAAATAATAGACTATGGAAAGAATTTGGGGATAGAAGTTTTTCCATCCTTAGAGCTTTGTGGACATATGGAAAATATCCTTACCTTACCTGAATTTAAGAAATACAGTGAATGGCATAGACCTGAAGAAGGATGTTTAGACGTTTCAAATGAAGAAGCCAGAAACTTCACTTATAAGCTACTTTCTGAAGTTATTGAATTCTTCCCTTCCCAATATATCCACATTGGTGGAGATGAAACATGGGCTCTTGGAAGAGGAAGAAGTCTTGATAAAACAGGTATATTTCAAGGACCTGAACTTTTTGAGATGCATCATAAGAATCTAATTTATCAAGTAAAGGAAAGTGGCAAGATACCAATGGTTTGGGGAGATATGCTCACTGGTATGTATTTAAGAGAGGAAGAAAAGGAAAGATGGAAGGTAGTATTGGAAAGTCCTATATGGGATGAAACAGTTATAGCTAATTGGGATTATACCCATCTTTCTGAAGATCACTTTGAAAAGAAGATAAATATGTTTGGCAAAAGAAAGGAAAAAGAGATAGCATCTCCCGGAGTTTCTAACTGGGGGAGATTTTATCCCAATTTTGACATTGCTTTAACTAATATTACAAATTTTTTAAGACAAGCCAAAAAAGAAAACCTTCCAGGATTTCTTCTTACAGCATGGGGCGATGATGGGGCAGAGTGTCTGTATTCATATTTAAATCCTTTAATACTTGCCACTATAGAGATTGCAGAAGGAAAAGAAAATTGGGAAGAAAAATACAAGGCTCTATTTAAAGAGAAGGATGAATTGATAGAAATAAGAAAATTATTAGGACAAAATTCTATCGCAGAGACTATCAAACATGTATTTCTGGGAGATAGATTATATAGATATAATATAGAGTTTAAACCAGAGTTAAAAAATACTGGGGATTTTTGGGCAGATTACTATTTAGCCATATCTTCCCTTTTATCCAACAAGGAAGAACTTCTTAAGATATATAGCAATGTATTAAATAAAATGGAGTCTATAGCTTTACCAGAAGATCTTTCCCTTATGAAGGATATGTTAAAAATAGCCATTAATAGACTTAATGGAAATCTAAGTTTTTCCGAATATATAGCCTTTGGGAAAAAATATGCAGATCTTTGGCTTTCCGAAAGGAAAAAGGCAAACTTAGAAAAGGTCATTATAAAAATATATGGGGCAGGAGGTAGAGCAGATCTTAATACATACTAAAGAGCATTGTAAATAATATGACCTTCTACCATAGTAAGTTTTACATTAAAAGATTCGTCCAATATAGTAAGATCTGCATCCTTGGATGTTTTAAGGCTTCCCTTTCTTCCATCTATACCTATTACCTTAGCGGGGGAAAGGGAAGCCATATAAATAGCATCTACTAAACTCACAATTTCCTTTTCCACCATATTGTTAATTGCCATATTCATAGTTAGAGTGCTACCTGCCAAAGAACCTGATTCAAGAGTTGCCTTTCCATCCTTTACTAAAACCTTTTGTCCTGCCAAACTATATTCTCCATCAGAAAGTCCTGCCGCCATAATTGCATCAGTTATTAAAATCACTTTATCCCTTGGTTTTATCCTTGTTACTAATTTAAGAATATAGTTTGAAAGATGATATCCATCAGCTATTATCTCCACAGACAATCTATCATCTACTAAGGCAACACCAATAATTCCAGGTTCACGGTGATGGAGTGGTCTCATACCATTAAAAAGATGAGTGATATGAGAAAGTCCTAAATTTATAGCCTTTTCCATATCTTGAGAAAGGGCAGATGTATGCCCAGCTGATATTATTACTCCCTTTTTTGAAAGATATGAAATAAGCTCTAAAGCTCCTTCTAATTCAGGGGCTAATGTAATGAGTCTAACATGGGGCGAAAGAAGTTCATTAAGAATATTTAGATCTGGTTTTAAAATAGCATCTTCTCTTTGAGCCCCCTTATAATTAGGATTTAAAAAAGGACCCTCTAAATGAATTCCTATAAATTTAGTTCCTTTTATTACATTAGATGAGATATAATTTTCTATTTCAGAAATAGCCTTTTTCATTTCAGGAAGAGAAGAAGTAGCAAGGGTTGGAAGACAGGAAGTTACTCCTTTTGAGGCAAGAAAATAAGAAATCTCTTCCATATCTTTAAAGGAAGAATTAAGAAAATCCCTTCCATAAGCCCCATGAATATGAATATCAATAAATCCAGGTGATATATAGAAATCTTCTAAATAAAAAACTTCACTATCTTTGTCTACTTTCTTTCTTCTTCCCACATAAGAAATCTTACCCTCTTCAATTTCAACCATTCCTTTTTGCAAAATCTTATCTTTTAATATAACCTTTCCAATAAAAACTCTCTTTTTCATCTTAAAACTCCTTTATTTTATCTTTATAGATTTTAATAAGCTTTCTATTAATATCATCCTCCTTACTATCAGAACCTAATCTAAATAAAGGAGGAATAATATCCATTCTCTCTAAGATACAAGCAGTTTCATAAAAGATCTCATGTAAAATGATAGAGGAAATAATAGTAGATACGGGTGAAGTCCTAAAATTTTTATCTTTCTCTAAGGAAAGAAGAAGATCATCAAAAGGTCCTGGTATAAAAATTACAAGATCACAAATATCTCTTAAATTTTTCTTGGAAGAATGTTTAGATGGAATATTGGAATTTTCCTTGTTTATAAGACCTATCGTATAAACTTCTTTTTTCTTTGCCTCTAATGCAGAATCAATAGCAATCAAATCTCTACCAGTATATGATATAACATACAGAACATCCTCAGATGACAAATTATGATTATTAATTAACACTCTCCCATATCCTTCAATCCTTTCTAAAAAATTACCTTTCAGTATCCCATCCATATAGGAAGTAGAAAAATCCCATATAGGATTAATACATGCAAAAACTCCTGGTCTAAAGAAAAATTCTAAGGATAAAATATTATAATGCCCAAAACCAAGTATATGTATAATACCACCATTTTTTATAGATTCCGCTGTTTTTATAGCTGATTTTTCAATAGACTCTTTTTCCTTTTTTATTTCCTCAAGAAGTAAGGATAAAGTATCTATATATTTCATATTATCACCCTCTTTATAAAAGAGGATAATCTATTATAACACTATTTTATCAAGAATATTTACTAATCGTTTTCTTTCTGTTTTCTTATCCAAGGAATAGACAGAAAGTATAGTAGGAAGAGGTTTTAATGTAAATTCTTGAATAAAATTTTTTAATATACTTTTAGAAAAAGAAATACCCCATTTTCTATCATATCTCACATAGTTTCTTATAAATTCATCAATTAAGATTCTATTTTTCTCATCAAGATTTAAATAGTAATCTATAAATTTGTCCCTTTTCTTTATAGGCAATACCCTGAAAAATTTAACTGCAAGATCCTTTCTCCCTTCTAAAAGAGGATGAGATTTTCCAATAATTTTGTTTGTAAACCACATGATAAACATATTTTTTTCAGCCTTTTGAATAAAAAGATCTATATCATTTACAAAAAGGAGAAAAAGTTCTTTTAAATTAATATTGCTTTTATACCTATCCCTCTTAATTAAACTCATATAAGTACTTATAAAAAGAATTTTTCTTTCTTCCTTTGAAATCTCTTTTAACTTCTCTTTGTTTTGCAGAAACTCTGTATTTATCTTTAACTTTACATACTCATTTACAATAGGATAGGGATCATTTATATAATCAACTTTTAAATTTATCCTTTCAATTATACTTCTTATAGTCTCTGATCTTATCTTAAAAGTCCATCCCTTTAATATTTTTGATAGATTAGGCTTACTTATACCCAAAAAGTCTGATAACTCATATAATTTCTTATCTTTCCCAATATTAATTAGATAATCTCTAAGCTCTTTTGTATTTTCATAACTTGAGATATCAAAATTAATTCTCTTGGCATTACAAAAATCAAATAAATTTTTATAATGTTCTTTTGTTCCCCATCCTCCCTTTTCTGGAAGATCATCATATAAAAGACAAATCATTTCTACTGTTTCCCACATATCTTCTTCTTTAACTATCTTTTGTATCTCCAATAATGTATCAAGTATATAAAATCTTCCTTCCATATCCTCTCTAAAATAACCCAAATAATAACAAGCCTTTTTAGATATATTAAGAGAAAAAATAGGATGTATATCCTTAAGATACCAGGAGGCATTATTTAGATTGGATAAAATTCCCGTAGGATGAGGTATCTCTAAAGCCTTTTTAGCACCTTCAAAATATAGCTTAATTGCTGTTCTTATATTATTTTCTCTTATTTCCATATTAGCCCTATTCCAAAGAATAAAAATATAAGTAGAAGGATCTTTCAGATAATCTTTACTCCAAAAACGTATCTTGGAAGATCTTCCCTCATAGGATCTTTTAAGAAAATAATCATATAAGATAGGAGCAATTATCTTCCTTGCAAGAATGGGAACTTTAGAAAAATTTTTTCTAATATCCTCTAATATAACTTCAGCTCTTTTGTCTCCAAGAAACCTAAGAAAATTAACTTTATCAGACAGCAAAATATAATATAAGGTTAAATTATCCTTAAAAAGTTTCAGGGCTTTATCTACATATTGCAGTGCTAAATCATAATCCTGAGACCACTTATATTTCTGAGCAACAAAATAATAATACCATTCCCTTGGCAATTTTTCCTCTAATATGAGATTTAAAAAAGGTTTGGAAAAATTACCATATTTAAATAAAATGTAAGAAATAGTTTGTACCTTTTTATACATATTTTTGTTTTATTATATCAAAAAGTAATATTAGATGCAGTAATATTAAAAATAAGAAAAGTTATAAAAATATAGAGCTTGAAATATAGAAAATATCTTAATCTTTATTAATGGCATATTTGATTGTCAAATGAAAAGATGTATCTTTAAAATTAAGGTTATCTTAAAGGAGGATAAACTTATGAAGAAAATAATAGCCATTTTGATAATTTTGATTATATCCTTATTTAACATTATTCTTGCGGATCCAGCACCAGGTGAAAATCAAACCTATAGTTCTAAACCACCTATAGAGGTGGTAGTAAATCTTTCCAATAAGTAGGACAAAAAAATCAATTGGAAGGGGGGAGGGGGACCCTCAAAAGGGGTTATTCTCTTTTTTTAATTTTACATGAGAAAAATTCTAATTATAATAATCTCAATACTACTAATAATCTTCTTCCCTGCAAAAGGAGAGAATAAAGATACTCTCATTTTTGCAGGAGATTATATATTTCCACCTATTGAATATTTAGACTCCCAAGGAAAACCACAGGGATTTGCGGTGGATATTATAAGGGAGCTTCAAAAAAGAATTAATAAAAAGATAGATATAGTACTTGTACCATGGAATGAAGCGGTAGAACTTCTGGATAAAGGAAAAATTGATGGCATAGAGTTTATGAGGGTAAACGATGAAAGAAAAAAGAAATATGATTTTATTACCTATTTAGAAAGCTTTAGTGTAATAATCACCCCTATTGATTCACCCATACAAAGCTTCATAGACCTTAAAAATAGAAAAGTAGCAGTCATAAATCAAGATGTAGCCCATATATTCTTAACAAATATATCAAAAACCATACCTTTTAAAAATTCTGAACTTGTTCTTCAAGCTTTAATAGAAGGAAAAGCTGAGACTGGAGTACTTAATTACTATACCGCAAGATATTTAATAAACAAAAATAATTGGAATGCTCAACTTAAAATACTCCAAGATAAACTATTTTCAAGCTATTCTGGAATTGCCCTTCCAAAAGGAAGCCCTTACTATTTTGAGATCAATAAAGGTATATCAGACATATTAAAAAGTACATATTACAGAGATCTTTTAACAAAATGGTTTGGACAGGAAGTATTACTAAGATTAGAATATAAAAAAGAAGAGGCAAAATCACAGGCTTTAATATTTATAATTACTATTATTGCCCTTTTATTACTTGGCATATTGGGAAGTAGAGAATATTTAAAAAGAGAGGTAAAAAAGAGAACTCAAGAGATAAATTTAGCATACAATTTTCTTAAAGAAATCTCCCAAAAGGATTTAGAAGATATAGAAAAAATATGCTTTGAAAAATTAAAAGAGCTTTTCCCAAATTCTCGAATTAAATATTTTAAAAGAACAAATGGAGAATTTTTTCTCATCTATTCTTATCCTCAAGAAAAAGGATATTCATTAACCATTGAAGACATAGAGAATATAGAAGGATATAGAAGATATTTTATGGTAGAGGAAAGTATTTATTCTGTATTAATAATTGAAGAAAATATATCTCATCCCATTACTTACTTTAACCTCTTATTGGAAGAGTTTCAAAATGCATTAACAAGGTTATATATAAAAGAGAGGATAGATAAGGAAAAAGAGATAAATGAAATCATAAATTTACTTTCTAAAAAAGAGGATGAAAATATCCTTTTAGAAAATCTCTTAAAAAGAATCTTACATATTCTTAAAGCGGATGCAGGATCAATAATGGTTTATGATAAAGAAAATAAAATATTGAAAATTAAAGTTGGGATAAATCTATCTCGTGAGGTAATAAAGAATACTGTTCTAAAAGAAGGAGAGGGTATAGCGGGATGGGTATTAGATCACAGAGAACCTTTAATATTAGAAGATGTGTATAAAGATAATAGATTTAAAATTATAGAGCCACGTTTTGAAATTAAATCCTCCATATGTTATCCATTAATCCATAAGAATAAACCAGTAGGAGTAATAAATATAAATAATCTAAGAGAAAATAAGATTTTCAATCATGATGATCTTTCCATCATAGAAAAATTTGCTCCACTCATTTCTGCCTATATTTACAATGAAGAGATAGAAGAAAAGATCTTTAAACTTCATCATGAAACATTAATCACTATTGTAGATATAATAGATGCAAGAGACCCTTATACAGGAGGACATTCAAGAGAAGTAGGAGATATAGCAATAAATTTTGGTAGAAGTTTACTTCTTGATGAGGAGGATATGAGAAGATTAGAGTATTCTGCCTATCTTCATGATATTGGAAAGATAAAAGTGCCAGATTTTATTCTTAAAGAACCTGGAAAACTTTCTGATGAGGAATATATGATAATGAAAATGCATCCTATCTGGGGCGAAGAACTATTACAACATATATCAGTTTTTAGGGACATAGGTAAAATAATTAGGCATCATCATGAAAGATGGGATGGAAAGGGCTATCCTGATGGATTGTCAGGTAATGATATACCCTTTTTAACAAGAATCATAACATTGGCAGATAGCTTTCAAGCTATGACTGCTTCTAGACCATACAAAAGAAAATTAAACATAGAGGAAGCTATTCAAGAGATAAAAAGGTGTAAAGGTACCCAATTTGATCCAGAACTTGCAGATTACTTTATAGAATTTATTTTAAAAGAGAATAAAGTTATAAATAATTAAAGCTTATTTACAAAATCTACTATCAATTCTTTCAATGTTGGAATTCCTGCCTCCTCGTAATGATAATAGATCCTTATAGTCTTATGCTTTATATTTATTACATTCCTAAGATCTACAGGGGTTCCTATAATCACATAATCACAATCTACCTTATTAACAGTTTCCTCCAGCTCTTTTAACTGTTCTTTACTATAACCTAAAGCTGGAAGTACCTTATCTATATGCTTATATTTTTCATAAGCTTCCTTTATACTACCTACAGCATAAAGGCTTGGGTCTATTAATATAGCTCCCTTTTTTTCTGCATAGATATATCCTGCTCCAAAGGACATCTCTCCATGGGTTACAGTAGGTCCATCTTCTATCACTAATACCTTTTTACCTCTTATATCTTCTTCTTTTTCAGGTATGATAGGAGATTTTGCAAAAACAATCTTTGCCTTCTTATTTCTCTTTCTCATATTCTCCATTACCCTATTAATATTCTCAGAAGGAGCGGTATCTACCTTATTTATTACTATGATATCTGCAAGATATACATTAACCTCACCAGGAAAATAAGATAACTCATGACCCACTCTGTAAGGATCAACTACAGTGATAAAAGGATTAGGCTTATAAAAAGGAAAATCATTATTTCCACCATCCCATACGATTATATCTGCTTCCTTTTCTATCTCCTTAAGTATCTCTTTATAATCTACTCCTGCATATAAAATAGCTCCCTCTTTAAGATGAGGTTCATATTCTTCCCTCTCCTCTATTGTACATTCATATTTATCTAAATCTTCTAATTTTTCAAATCTTTGTACTTTCTGTCTTAAAAGATCTCCATAAGGCATAGGATGTCTAACTACAACAACTCTTAAACCCATCTCTCTTAATATTTTAACCACATATCTTGATGTCTGACTCTTTCCCGAACCTGTTCTTACAGCACATATGGCAATAACCGGCTTTTTACTTTCCAACATTGTCTCTGTTCCAAGAAACTTAAAATCAGCAGAAAGGGATAATACAAGACTTGCCCTCTGCATTACATAATCATGGGATACATCACTATATGAAAAAACCACCTCATCCACATTATATTCCTTAATGATTTCTTCTAATCTATCTTCACCAACAATAGGAATACCATTAGGATAAAGCTCTCCAGCAAGTTCAGGAGGATATATTCTACCCTCTATGCCTGGAATCTGGGTAGCAGTAAAAGCAACTACTTCATAATTTGGATTATCCTTAAAATAAACATTAAAATTATGAAAATTTCTACCACCAGCTCCCATTATAATTACCCTTCTTCTCATAAAAGCACCCCCAAATTTAATCTTTATATATCTTCTTTACATAAGGAGAGGTAAAGGCTTGAAGAAGAGCAGAATAATTTAAAGAGAAGCTTAAATTATCTCCCACTTTAAAATCATAATCTCCTATATCCACCACTGTATAATCCGATGTAGCACCTAATACTTCAATACCTGGAAGGTCAGGAGTAATTCCCTGAGGATCAATATCTTGTCTCCCAAAGTTTAAAAGAGCCCTTCTCCTTATTCCTTTATCCACAAAAGATGGTTTATGCCCAAAAGCATCCTCATTTATAATTCCCCATGGCACTGATGGCTTTTCCTTTATCTCCAAAATCTCACCTATAAATCTAAAGGTATCAAGACGAGCCCCTGGAATATGCTTTCTAAAAGCAGTATCCTTCCCCAGCATAATTCCCTCGCCAATTCTCAAATGATTTATTTTTTTTGGAATCTTACCTTCAAAAAGAAGAGGAATACTACTGGAATTTCCAGCAGATATAAGAGGCAAATTTATAGAAAAAGTTTCTTCTATTTTTTCCACTAAATCTACAAATTCCCAATAAGTCTCTACAGTAGGTATTACACCTCCAAAACATGTAAAATTAGTACCAAGACCATAAAGATCTAAATTTTCCATTTTAAGGATTTCCCTAATAATCTCCATCAATTCATCTCTATTCCATATCCCTTCCCTAATATCTCCCATCTCCACCATAATTATGATTTTATGCCTTTTTCCCAATTTTTTTGATGATGCATTTAGAGCCCTCAATGTTTTAATCTCTGAATTTAAAGAAATATCTACATACTTTACAATTTCCTCCACTTGAGATAGACAGGGAAGCCTAATAAGGGTATACTCTGCCTCTACCTCTTCCTTCATTCTCTTTATACTCTCAATTCGAGAATCAGAAAGCCCTCTAACCCCAGCCTTTACAAGAATATCTGCTATCTTGGGATCCCCTAAGGATACTTTTGTAACCCCATCTATATATACTCCCATTTCTCTTCCTTTTTCTACAATTAATTTGGCATTATGATAAATAGCTTTCAAACTAATCTCTAAAAGGGGAGAACATATATTCATAAAATTACCTCCAGTTTAAAATCCATGCTCCCAAGATCATTATTATAACCCCTATTATTCTCTTTCTTATATCCTCTTTAAAGACGTTTTTAGCAAGAAATAAAGTAACCAGCATACTCAACATAGAGAGAGGTTCTGCAATACTTACATCTATACTTCTAAAAGCAATAAGAAGAAACATATAAGAATAAGCATTAATACCCGCAGCTATGGTTACCAATAAGGTCTTTTCTTTTAAGAGTTTAAATACTTCCTTTACTTCTTTCCTAAGAAGTATATAGAAAAACTGATACACACTAATAACAAGATATAAGAAGAAGCAATAAAAAAGAGGATCTATCTTACCAACTACAAATCCATCAATAGTCCTTCCTATGGCAATAAGGAAGGAACTCCCCATCATAAAAAGAGTATCCTTTCTTTTAAAAAGACTATAAAGGGATTTATATAGATTCTCTTGGCGGTTTAAAAAGGATGCTCCATATACTAATAAGGAAAGTCCTATAACCTTAGAGATAGTAAAAGGTTCTTTTAAAAATATACTGGTAAGAATAAGGAGGAAGAAAACATTGAAATTGTATAATGGTCCAACAAGAGAAGCCTCACCAATGGAAAGAGATTTTACATATAAAACAAAGGAAATGGAATATATAAATCCACTAAGAATGCCATATTTAAGGGCAGAAAGATTAAAAGAGGGATGAAAAAGAGCAAAAGGAAGTAGAAATAAAACCGCAATACCAAAAAACATAAAAGAAGTAACTATACTATTACTATCAGTTCCCACCTTCTTAACTACAATTTTTTCGTAACCTAAAAGAATAATTCTTCCCAGCAAAAATAAATAAGCCATTATAATGAATATTTTACTATAAGATTGTATAATTTAAATAGAATGAGAAAAAAGGTTTTTATAAGATTTTTTATATTTTTTATATTAATTATAATCCTCACAAATATCTTATGCGCCCAAGATATTAAGATAGATTTTTCCTTAGGAATAAATTCTGAATGGAGAATAGACAGATTCCTACCTTTATTTGTGAAGATTTATAAGGAGGGAAATAAGGTAAAACTTATTTTAGAGGTAATATATACTCAAGGACTTCGTTATGCAGGATACTGTGAATCCATATATAGGAAAGAGGTAGAAATACCTTCTCTTTCTCAAAAAAGATTTGAATTTCTTCTTCCACCTATAGACTTTCGCTATCCTGTAAAGGTCAGAGTTTTAAGAGATAATAAGATTATTAAAGAAGAGAAAATAGATTTTTCAATAGAAAGAATAACCTTACCCCTTGTATTGATAATAGGAAGAGAAATACCCAAGATAGACTTCTTTGAAAAAGCAAGAATAGTAAGAGTATATGATGAGAAGCTTTTACCTATCAATTATAAAGCCTATGATAATTATGATTTAATAATTATAGACAGGAACTTATTTAACTCCTTTTCAAACCCCATAAAAAATTCTCTAATAATGGCAAAGATTTTTACAAAAAGGATCTTATTTAACGATGAAATAAATAAATTTTCCAAATTTATAAAACCCCCATCTTATACTATAAGCATTCCTCATAACACTTTCCTATATGCACCTGACCCTTCCACATTACAAGGACAAAATTTCCTTTATCCTGATAGATGGCAGATTCTTATCTTTTTATCTTTCTATTTTTTTCTTATCTTTCTTTGGATAAGATTTATCTTTCAGAAAAGACACTCTTTTATCTCTTTCTTATTCCTAATCCTTTTTTCATCATTAATAGGTTTTAGTATAAACCAATCCTTCACTAAGGATGCCATAGCCTACTGAGAAAAATATCTTATCTTTCTTGATAAAAATACATATGTTGCAGAAAACCTCATCCATATACCTCTATTTTCTCCCTTTAAAAGAGAGATCACTCTGGAATATCCCCCCAATATATTTCTTCTCTATAATGCCTACTATCAGTCTCAAAAAAACAAGACTACTCTATTGGTAGATCTCAATAATCAAAAAGCTAATTTATCCTTGGAAAGAAATAGAATATATTTTTTAGAAGGTATATCTTATCATTTTATACCCATAGATATTAAAATTAAGGAGCTAAGTGATAGATATATATTGGAGGTCTCCAACAATTCTCCTATAATTATAAAAGATTGTGTATTTAAGCAAGGGAATAAAGAAAATTATATAGGAAATATTCCCCCAAATACATATAAAGAGTTCACTATCTGGAAAAGTGGACTAAAAGAGCCTTCTCTCTTAAATGAACTTCTAAAAAAATATAGGATAACGCCACCCATTGGAGATGAAATAATAATTTGGGGAAGAATAGATGAGCCTCTGAATCAGGTAAAGATTTTAAATATTAAAACCAAAAAAAGCATAGACGGGATCATTATAATCCCTATGGAAGGATGAAAATATATGAGAATATGGTGGTTTATTGATTTCAAAGCAAAAATCTCTGACAAAAAATACCTAAGGATTATATATACTTATTTCTTTTTCATAACCCTAATTACTATTATAATTTGGCCCTCTAAATCCTTTGATATAAATAAGTACTCCATAACAGATCTTTTTCTTATATTTTCTCTTGCTCATTTTATATTCATAACCTACTTTTCATCCCTTACCTTCTCAGGAAATCTTATTGCAGAAAGAGAATTTAAGATCATAAACCTTGCCCGATTTTCACCATTTAAAATAAGGGAAATAGTATGGGGAAGATTTTTAGCTAATCTCTTTTATCTTATCTTTATTCTTCTTATCCTTTTTCCCTTTAATTTAATGATAAGCTTCTCTGTAGACATTTCAAAAATAATTATTCTTTACCTTCTTCTTTTAGATTCCCTTCCTATTATGGGATTAGGAATTCTCTGGTCAACCTTTTCTAACCCATCTATAAATTGGCTTCTCCATTGGACCACCTATATCCTATTTATAATTTTTCCTTTTCTTTTTCCATCAACCTTTTTCCTATTCCCTTTAAATAATATTCTTTGGCTTATAAGAGCTGAGAGTATCCTATATCTAAAAGTAAATTTTCATCCATCAAAGGACCTTCCCATCATCACTATCTTTTACTTAATTATTTTTTTAATCTCTATACTTATTGCGGAAAAAAGGTTGCAATATTATCAAGGAGTTGATAAAAGATGAGATTTTTTTGATAACATAGAAAAACTAATTAATAAAGCAAATCTCTACCACCTTCTCGATATCCTTTTTGTTTCTATACTGGCTTTTTTAAACACAGTTCTTATTTTTAATCTTCTCTCTGTAAAAATGAATTTTTTTGTCCTTCTTCTTCCCTTCCCTATCTTTTATTTATATTTTATAAAAAAGAAGAAACCTAATTATTATCAGATAATCCTTCAAGCAGATAAACATTTCTCCTTAGATGAAGAGTTGATAACTTTTTGGGAGTATAAAGACTATGATGATCCATATGGACTTATGGAAAGGTTGAGAAGAAGATTGGAAGAAAAGCTTTCTCACTTAGACTTATCAAAGGCTTATAAATTTAAGCCCTCCCATCTTTTGAAAATTCTATCTCTTATCTTTGTATTTCTTTTAATGTTAAATCTTATAAACTCTAAGGATATGCCAAAAAATATTGCCCAGATATGGGAAAAGAAAGAAAATCAAGAAAGAAACCTAAGTAGAATACCTGAAGAAAAATTAGCCCTTAACGATGAACTTTCTAAGAAAAATATTCCAAAAGAAAAGATATCTCAAGAAGAGTATGACAAAGAGAAATTGAAGGAGATGGAAAAACCAAAATCCTTAGAAGAATTTCTATCCCAGTATAACATGGATAAAAATACCCTCAAAAAAGAAAATAAAAAGGCTGAAAACCAAAAAGAAGAAAAGAAGGAGGCATCAAATAAAAATAATAGTCAGGAAAGGGGAGAAGAAGGAAAAGAACAGAACATAAGCAATCTTCCCTCTCAAGGAGCAGGAAAATCCTATGCCTATGCTAACCCTTATGAATCCAAGGATGAAAATGTCTCTCAAGAAGAAAAAGCTCTTAATGAAGAGGGTAAGGGTAGCGAAACTCCATCAAATCAAGAAAGAACATTACAAACTCCTACAGAAAGTGGTAAAGAAGTAGATAAAAATGCAGAATCAGGAAATCTACCAGGTACAGAGGAAAGACCAGATAAACTTGGTCAAGAGACTCAAAGAAAAGTCTTTACAGGAGAGAAGATATATGTACCACCATCCCAATCTGAAGAATTGGGCAAAAATTATCTATTCCAAGCACCAACCTTAGAAGGAAGAAGACTTTCTCAGGATAAAAGCCTTTCTTACAATCCTTCCTATACTAAGGAGAAAGCAGTATCCTCAAGAATTCTTCCTTTAGAATTTCAAGAGATTTTAAAAACCTATTTTTCTCAGTAAAGGAGGTTTAACAAATTGACTTTATCAATACAAGATTTTACAGATGTGGTAGATAGAATTAAAAAGGAGATAAGTAAAGTAATTGTGGGATATGATGAAATCATCAACTTCACTATTATATCTCTTCTCTCAGGAGGGCATGTCCTTTTAGAGGGTGTACCCGGTATTGGAAAGACCTTACTTGTAAGAACCTTAAGCGAAATTTTAGATTTAAAATTTTCCCGTATCCAATTTACTCCAGATCTTATGCCTGCAGATATTACCGGTACCAATATCATATTAGAGGATGAAAATGGTAGAAAATATTTTAAATTTCAAGAAGGACCAATCTTTGCTAATATCATATTGGCAGATGAAATAAACAGAGCAACTCCTAAAACCCAATCTGCCTTATTGGAAGCCATGCAAGAAGGAAGCGTAACTTCCGGAGGAATAATATATAGTCTTCCAAAACCCTTCTTTGTTATGGCAACTCAAAATCCAATTGAGATGGAAGGAACTTATCCATTACCTGAAGCCCAACTTGATAGATTCTTTTTCAAACTTATTCTTACCCCTCCATCCCAGGAAGAATTATTAGAGATGGACCACAAATATGGAGACACCAAAGGTTAATAAAGTAGCAGATGGAGAAACCATAGAAGAGTTAAAGAAAATTGTAAGAAGTGTCCCTGTACCAATGGCTGTAAAAGAATATGCTGTAAAGATTGTACTGGCAACCCATCCAGAAAGTGCTTATGCCCCAGAAAAAGTAAAAAAATATGTAAGATATGGAGCAAGTCCCAGAGGAGCTCAGGCTCTGATTCTTGGAGGAAAAGCTTTAGCCCTTATAGAGGGAAGATCAAATGTAAGCTTTAAAAATATTAAAAAGGTAGCAGTTCCTGCCTTAAGACACAGAATAATATTAAGTTTTGAAGGAGAGGCAGAAGGAATAACTACAGATGAAATAATAGAAGACATATTAGAGAAGGTGAAAGAGTAAATATGGAAATATTAGATACGGAATTCTTAGAAAAAATAGAGAAATTAAGATTAGCAGTTAAAAAGATTAGGATAATAAGCAATGTGGGAGAAAGGAAAAGTCCCAAAACAGGAAAAGGCACAGAATTTTCTGACTATCGTACTTATCAAATAGGAGATGAACTTAGATATTTAGATTGGAATATTTATGCCCGTTTTGAAAAATTTCTTGTAAAACTCTTTGAAGAAGAGGAAGACTTGGAAGTACATATTCTACTTGATAGCTCCTTATCTATGGCCTTTGGAATACCAACCAAATTCTTTTATGGGAAAAAATTGGCCTTAGCCTTTAGCTATCTAAGAGTATCTTCATGGGAAAAAGTTACCTTTACATACTTCCAAGATGATATAAAAGGAATCATTCCCATAGAGAGGAAAAAAGAAAATATATTTAAATTATTAGATCAACTTAATAAATTAAAGGCAGAAGGAAAAACAAACTTAAATGAAGCCATAAAAAAATATGTATCATCTCTTAAAAAGAAGGCTCTTTTATTGATAATATCAGATTTCCTATCACCCTATAAGGATGGAATCTTGTATGCAAGATATAAAAAACTTCCAGTATATTTAATTCATGTAATCTCAGAGGAAGAAATATCTCCTCCCTATGAAGGAAACCTCCAGTTAATTGATAGTGAAACCAATGAAATAATCAATCTATATTTAGATAAATCACTAATAGAGAATTACAAAAAGACCTTAGATAATTTTCTAAAAGACATAGAAAGCTTCTCTATAAAAACCAATGTGGAATATATGAGAACATCCACTTCTATTCCAGTGGAAGATCTACTTCTTAGATACTTAAGGATGGGAGGATGGCTTAAATGAATATAAAATTTCTTAATCCATCCTTCCTATTCCTATTATTTTTAGAAGCTATCATTATAATCCTTTACTTAATAAAACCAAAAAGACGAAGGATAAAAGTGCCAAGTTTAATACTTTGGGAAAAAACTATTGAAGAAAAAAATTTAGGAAGATGGTTTAAGAAGCTTCCTAAAAATCTACTTTTACTTTTTCAACTTCTTATTCTCTTTTTCCTTGTATTATCCCTATCAAAACCCATACTTAGTCTTCCAAGTATAGGATCAAAGCCAACAATAATTATCTTAGATTCTTCCGCCAGTATGGCATCAAGGGATATATTACCATCCCGTTTTCAAAAAGCAAAATCAGAGATTATAAATCTTATCAAAAGAAATACCTCCCCCATAAAGATGATCATAGCAAAGGATAAACCAGAAGTTATTTTAAATAAGAATGAAAGAGAGATAGAAAAAGAATTAGAGAGAGAAAAAGTTTTTCTTGGTGAAGGAAATTTAGAGGAAAGTATTAGAAAGGCAGAAAGCCTATCAAAAGGAATACCTCATGAAATTCATATCTTTACCGATGGAAGCGACCCTATTTCTATTCCAAAAGATTCTACAAATCGATATTTCTTACATATTATCGGAAGAGAAAGCTTTAATATAGGAATATTAGATGGAAGAATATTTCCTAAAAATGAAAATGTCTACGAAATATTTTTAAAAATTGGGAATTTTTCTCAAAAGCCTCAAGAATTTAACCTAATAATAATGCAAGACAATAATAAATTAAAGGAAGAAAAAATAAGAATAGAACCCAAGGAAATAAAAGTAGTAAAAAGTGAGATTCCAAAGGTGACAGGAAAAATAGTAGGAGAAATAGATGGGAAAGATTTCCTTGAAGAAGATAACAAAGCCTTCTTTTATATACCAATCTTCTCACCCAAGGTGCTACTTGTTACCCTTGGAAACCCATTCTTAGAAAAAGCATTAAGATCTATTCCCAATCTGAAACTTGATATAAGAAAAGATTTTATAAATATAGACCTGAAAAATTATAACTTTTATATCTTTGATGGACTAATCCCTTATGCGGATATATCTGGAAATTTTCTATTTATAGGAGGATATCCAGGCATAAATCCGCAAAATATAGAAAAGATAGGAAAAGTTAAGATATTAAGCTGGGAAGATCACCCTATCACAAGATTTTTACAACTTTATGGAATAAGTATTGATAATGCCTATACCTTTAAAGATGAAAACTTAAAACCCCTTATATATTCTGATAAGGGACCAGTAGCCTACATTTATGAAAAAGACAATTCAAAAGGTATAGTATTATCCTTTGACCTATTATCCTCATCTTTTATATATAGTGATTCCTTCCCCATTTTCATTTACAACTTGTTAAGATACTATCTCTCTTATGATCCTCAAAAAAGATGTGATAATTATATGGATTCCCCAGGATTTAAAGAATATAATGGTTACCTTTATGCAGTAAATATATTTTCACAAAAAGAGTCGGATATATCAAAAAAGATAAACATAGAAATAGATAAAGAAAAAGATAAGAAGGAAGAAAAAGGTTTTATACAGATAGATCTCTCCAAACCTTTAATATTCTTAGTCTTTCTTCTTCTTATACTGGAGATCTTCTTTTATCAAGGAGGAAAATACTATTCATGATATCCTTTGAAAATCCAATCTTTTTAATACTTATCCCCATAATATACATAATCATTAAAAGATATGGAAAAGGATCCCTATTAAGATCCTTAGAAATACTACTTATTATCTTTACTCTATCAGGATTCCAAATTGTATCTTTTTCTGATAGGATAAATGTATTTTTCCTTTTAGATCAATCTGCCAGTATTCCATCTTGGGAAAGGGAAAAAGCAATAAGCTTCATAAAAGAATCAATAAAGTATAAAAAATCCTATGATAGAGTAGGGATTGTATCTTTTGGTGGAGACACAAATGTGGAATATGATCTTTCCGAAAATATTGACCTATCCTCCATAACAGGAATTAAAAACCCCTATTTTACAAATATAGAAGAAGCAGTAAATACTGTACTTGGGTTAAAAGGTAAAGATACACCAGCAAGAATTGTACTTTTAAGTGATCTACAAGAAAATGCAGGAAGAATAGAAAATCTCCTTGGTAAACTAAAAGAAGAAAAGGTCCAGATTGATATCTTTCCTCTTAATACATCCTTCTATAAAGAGATAGGTATAGAAAAGATTCAAAATCCCGAAATGGTACATTTAGGACAGGTTTTCCCTGTAATAATAAGAATTAAAAGTTATGGAGTAAAAAATGCTAAATTAAGAATAAGATTTGAAGGAAACCTATATACTTATGAACTAAAGGATCTTAAAGAAGATAATATCTTTTCCTTCTCATTAACATCTCAGAAAACAGGTTTAAAAGAGATAGAAGCTGAAATCTTATCCTCAGATGATACCTATAAAGAAAATAATCTTTACTCTTCATATGTATATGTGCAAGGCAAACCCAAAATTCTATATCTTGTAGGTAGAGGCTTTTCTCCCATCTTTCCTCAAGCTCTCATTACTCAAGGTTGGGAGATAGATTTTGATTATCCTAAATATGAAAAAATATCAATAATTGATAACTACCAAGCAGTGATAATAGATAATGTGCCAGCCAGTGATATTTCTTTGGATAAAATGGACTTTATAAAAAGATATGTGACAGAGAAAGGAGGCACCTTACTTATTCTTGGAGGAGATAAAAGTTTTTCTGCTGGAAACTATCATGGTACTCCTTTGGAAGACATTCTTCCTGTTACATTGAAACCAGAGCAGATTCTTAAAAAAAGCAATGTAGCTATTGTAATAGTACTTGATGCTTCAGGAAGTATGGGAAGCTACTCAGGAGGAGAAGCAAAAATAGAACTTGCAAAAGAATCATCTCAACTTGTAATAGATCTTTTGGAGGAAAAAGATTATTTTGGTCTTATTGCCTTTGATCACTCCTACCAATGGATTGTCCCTTTAGGACCTCTTTCAGATAAAGAAAAGGCATCCTCCCTTATATATAAGATATCACCAGGAGGAGGTACAGCTTTGTATCCTCCCTTAAAATCCGCAGGAGAAGCCCTTCTACGAGTACCTTTAAAGAGTAAACATATTATAACTATCACCGATGGACAGACAGAAGGAGGAGATTTTTATAATCTATTAAGAGAGCTTGCTAAGAATAAAATCACTGTATCTACTATCGGAATAGGAGAAGATGCCAATATACCCCTATTAAAAGATATAGCTACTTGGGGAAACGGAAGATTTTACCATACCTGGAATATTAGAAATCTACCCCAACTTCTTCTTTCAGAAACTAAGGCATTATTAAGATCCAATATAGTAGAAAAAAGATTTGTACCCCAAGCAAATTTAGAAGAAAAGGAAGAATTTCCACCCCTTGAAGGATATGTATTAACCTCTTCTAGATATCCTTACCCAGTCTTGTTATCATCACCTGAAGGAGATCCTATCTTAGCAAAAGGCCAGTTTGGATTAGGGCAGGTTATAGCCTTTACATCTGCTTTAAAATCCTATTGGGGAAGAGAATGGCTTTCATGGAATAAGTTAGGAAGCTTTTTTAGTCAGATGTTGAGAGAATCTATTCCTCATCAGATTTCAGAGGTACAGATAAGCATAAGGGAAGAAGGAGGAAAGGGAATTATAAACTTAATCTATACTGATAAAAAGGGAAATTATATCAACTTCGCAGATTTAAAATATAAAGTTATGGATATGGAAGGAAGAGAATTCTCAGGAAATATGATACAAAAATCAGCAGGAAATTATGAAGGTACCTTTCCTATTAATGGATTAGGAAAATATCAAATTACAGTCTATGAAAAAGAAAAAATCATTACAAAGGTTCCATGGATGTTTGGAAACTCTCCTGAATTTTCTTCAAAAAAATTCAATAACAATTTAGCCCAAAAAATTCTTTCTTTTACATCTGGAAAGCTCCTTTCAAATCCATCAGATGTATTTCGTAGAATATCCTACAAAGATGCAGAAAGAAAAAATATTCTTCCCATATTGCTTATAACATCCCTTATACTCTTTCTTTTAGAACTTTTCCTAAGAAGATTAAAAGAGATAAAGGAGATAATCTTAAATCTTTTTGGAAAAGTAAAAATAACAGAAGATCAAGAATGGTACAAAGAAGTGGAAAGGAAGATATTAGAAGAATTTAAAGGAAGCCCCTCTCCATCTATGTTAGAAACAGTATCCTTGGAGATGAGAGCCCGTATGTTTATAGCCCACCTTAAAGAAGAAGAGCGAAAGAAAAAAGAGAAAAAAATAAAATTATTTAAGTAAAAAGGTAGCAACTACTGCCACCATTACTTCTTTCTCAATAGTTGAGGTGTTATAAGTCCCATAATCACTTATCTCTGTAGAATTTGGAGCCAAAACTTGCACCGCCCCCATATGGACAGATCTTAACGGACCTACTTTTTGTCCAGTACTTTCTGCAATCTTTTCCGCCCTATTTTTAGCATCTTGCACTGCCTCAGAAAGAAGGTTAACTCTCAACTCTGGAAGTTTAGAGTAATAGTATTCTAAGGATTGAGTGGCAAAGGCTACACCTTTATCAGTTAACTCCTGAAAATTCTTAGCAAGATCTGTTATCTTTTGAATATCATTGGATTGTACTTCTACCGTTTGTCTCAAGATGGAATCCCTTGAGTATGGCCTATCACTATAAAGCCAAGGTTGTTCAAGATATACAGGAGATATGGTAACAGTATTTATATCTATGCCATTCTTCTTCAAAAATTCTAAAACCAACTTTAAATCTCTATTCATCTGTTGATATCCCTTATTAAGAGAATCAAAAGGTACAGTTCTTGTAAAAACTCCAACCCATTTCACTATATCTGATGTCACTCTCTTTCTGGCAGACCCTGTAACAGTTAAAGTATTATCTAAGGATTTAACACTGTAAAGGGTATATGACAAAATAGAAGCACTTATGATGATACTAATTCCCAATATTAGGGCCCACCAAATTGAATTATTCTTCATCCTATCCCCCCTGTAAAAAATTATTACTTTTATTATATCAATTTATTCAACTTTTGTAACTTGTCTACTATCCTTGTAAAATGAATCACCAAAAATAGACTTGTAAAGATCCTTTGCAAAACTAGTAGGAAGAGGCTCTCCTTCCAAAATCCTATAGGTTCTTTTACCATCTTCTTTTCTTTCAGCCCTCAAGAACATTGTATTATTCTGATTTTTCTCAAAATAATATTTGGCAAATTCATAAAGGTGAGTTACATAAAAAACCTCAATATTATTTTCAGTTAGTGCATCTATGATTTCTATAGCTATTTCAGATCCCTCTTGTTCATTTGTTGAAGAAAAAGACTCATTCAATAATAATAAAGAATTTATCTGTATGTCATTAACTATTCTACTAAGCCTTTTTAATTCTTCATCAAGCTTTCCACTTTCCAATTGAGGATCTTCCTTCCTATAAAAATGGGTAAACAACTTATTATTTATATTGGCTGAAAAAGACTTGGCTGGTACAAATAATCCTGATTGCATTAATATTTGTGCCTGCCCAATACTTCTTAAAAATGTAGTCTTTCCTCCTCTATTTGCACCTGTTATTACATAAAGATCTTTTTCCTCTGCATTTAAATCATTTCCTACTATATTTTCTCTCTTCGTCAAAGCTAAACTTATATCATACAATCCAGAAAATTTTCTAATTCTTCTATCAGACTCATATGGTATAGGGAAAGATAAAGGTAAATTTAAGCTTAATAACTCTTCATAAAGATTATTAGCTCCCAAATAGAAGGCTAACTCAGATTTCAATTGATCAAAAAAAGGATAATACATAGTCGCCAACATTAGCTAATATCTGAGCCACATTATACACAGACCGCTCTCTTATACTTGTTAAAGTATTAATTCCAGCATCATCTCTTGGATGGAGACTGAAAATATAGGATGGCGGTTTTAAAAGAGCCAAATTGGAAAACTTTTTCTTTAATAAAACCTTCTTATTTGACTTAAGGAGTTTATAATCCTTCCCCTCAAGTCCTGGACCTAACTTAGCTTTAATAAAAACCCCATTCCTAAACTTAAGATCACTCAATTGCACATTTGAAATAGCAAAAAATTCATCTGTTAATTCTTCTTGTAAAGTGGAAAAGAATTTTAAAAAGCCTTCAGAATCAAACCTATCTTTATAATTATCTGCTATTTCCCTTAATTCCTTTAAATAACCCAAAAATATTTTTAATAAACTAACAGAACTTCCAAGAAGAGAAGTAACATTAGTTGAGAAAATACTAAGCCAAGCCTTTTTCCTTGCCTCTATTGCAGTATTAACAAGATTATATATTCTTTCTACTATCTCCTTATTTTTAATACAATCATTTAGTACATCTTGCCTATATAATATAACTCTAAGATCCTTTTCATAAGAAAGTATAACCTTTCTCACCACATTATAGATAAAAGAGTCTCCCTTAGACATCTTCTCAAACAATATATCAAGCCCAAGATCCCTCACCAAATCTTCACTATACGGATCTTCATATTTATTTTTAAAATCAAAGTCTCTATCTGGATACAAAAGGTAAACTTTCAAGCTCCCAACCTCCTTTTCAACTTCTCATAAGTTAGTCCATATTTTTCTGCCAAAAGAATAGCATAAGCTTTTCCATCTGCAGGTTTTCTAATGATTTTAAAAGTCTTTATTGAAGGATCTTCTTTGGATACTGTTGCCACCATACTTACCACTTTTTCGCCCATAAATGCAAGTTCCTCAATAAAGGTAACATATAAGGCATAACAATCTAAATCAAGAATTTTCTGAATTACATTCTTGGCTAAAAATTTAGCATCACTCATAGTAGCAGAAGAAAAAGTCTCATTTAATATAATGAGACTTTCAGAAGTAGCTGAAGAAAGAATATGCTTTAATTCCAAAAGATCTGATTCTAATTTTCCTTTAAGATTTTGGACTTTTTCTTCCCTCTCAAAGTGAGTAAATATATTATCACACAAAAAGATCTTAGCCTTTGTACCAGGTATAGGGACTCCAAGCTTTGTAAGGTAATGGATCTGCCCAAACATACGAGCAAAGGTTGTTTTTCCTCCCTGATTAGGTCCTGTAACTATAATTATTCTCTCCTTTTCCCCTACCCAAAAATCATTTACAATTACAGGTTCATCTTTTCTTATTTTTTCATAGGAAAAAGCAAAATCAAATCCATCATACAAATACAAATCTTCTTTATTTTTAGTAACCTCTGGGTAACAAAACTTTAGCCCTTTTTCTTTAAATATTTTTATAAAGTCTAAATAATCAAGATAAAATTTTATCTCTTCAGAAAATCTATCTATCACCCTATCCAAAAACTGATAATAACTTATATATAGATTATCAAGAAGCTCAAAATGTTGAGGATACAATCTTGCAACAGCATTTATAATCTCATTTTCCACATGATCCATTCCTGTTCTTATAGGTATTTTTACATCATACTCTTTATATCCTACCCCTTTAAATCTTTCAAGGGTTTTTATTATTTCATCCTCATACTCCTTATCATCTTCTTCCTCATACTTATACACCATTACTTTTAGACCATCTATATGCAGGCAGTATACTACTTCCTCTAAAGCACTTCTTACTTTCTCGAAATTTTCCTTAAGTTCTATAAATTTCTTACTTTCCACATACTCTTTCAAGTATGTATAAAAATCTCTTAAACCTTTAGAGGATACTTCTATTTGAGAAAGAAAAAGATTTAGTTTATTCACAGCAGTAATATACTTTCTTAAAGCCTCTAACCACCAACCCTCTTTGTTATATTTATATTCAATCTTATCTGAAAAACGTAACTCTCTCTTAACTACATCCATCTCATCAGAAAAATTCCTTAAACCTTCAAACAAAGAGGGTTTTTCTTCCAGTTCCATAAATATCTCATGCCTATACTTAATTTCATCTATATCATTTAGAGGTATATAAAAATAGTTTGCTAAATTTCCATTTTTAGTCTCATTTATCATATTTTTAAGAATATGCTCTAAGTGAAGATCTTCAGAGTCAGTTTTATATTCTTCATATATGGACTTATTTTCTTTATCTGGATTCCTAAACAATACACTTATAATAGTTTCACCTCCTATATTGGGAAATTCTTTAACTTTTTTCAATCTTAAATAGTGTTATTAGTATAATGGCAATAATACTCTACCAATGAATCTCTTACTTTAAGAGAATATTTTGACTTCTCTATTAAAGAAAAGGCAATTCTTTATAGGAGATTTGGCATTGGTAGATAAAGAGTTGATTTTAAAAAAACTATCAGAAATTGAAGAACATCTTCAAGAATTAGAAGAATTCAAAGATATTTCCATAGATGACTATAGAAAAGATTGGTAAATTCAAAGAATTGTAGAAAGAACTCTTCAAATTCTTATAGAAATTTGCATAGACGTAGCTAATCATATTATTTCAGATGAAAAATGGTGCGTTCCTTCAAACTATAGTGAAACATTTAAGATTCTCTATGAAAATAGAGTTATAGATGATGAACTTTTCAAAAATTTGGAAAAAATGGCTAAATTCAAAAATATTATTGTTCATAACTATGACAAAATTTCTCCAGAAGTTATGGTTAATATACTTAAGAAAGAATTAATTGATTTCTTAAGATTCAAAGATAGTATTATTACAAGGATACACAACAAATAATCTAATTTAAAATTTAGAAAACTACATAGACAAGTTTCATTTTTTATTATAAAATAGTTTGATAGCTAATTATTAGAGGTGTGAAAAATTGAAATATATAATAAAGCTTGTTAAAATTGCAAAACCATATTGGGGATATCTGGTAATATCAGCCATAAGCCTCCTTGCTATTATAGGGCTAAACCTTATAGGTCCTTGGCTCATAAGAAGCTTAGTTGGTATAATAACAAATATCAATCAATACCCCAATCCTCAAAACAATATATTAAAAATCTCTCTTTTATTGATATTATCCTATTTAGGTGGTATCATATTTCAATTTTTGAGAAATTATTACTCTCATTATGCTGCATGGCATTTAGTTACTGATGTAAGAATGATGGTATATGACAAATTACAAAATCTATCTTAAAGATATTTTGTTGATAAACAGACAGGACAACTAATGTCAAGAGTGGTTAATGATACTGTAAATCTTGAGATGTTAATAGCCCATGCAGTTCCAGATCTTATAAGTAATTTACTTATTTTGATATGTATTGCAACCATACTATTTATAATAAATCCTATACTGGCATCCCTTTCTCTTATTCCTATTCCCTTCTTACTTTTAAGTAGTACTTTCTTTGCCAAAAAGATTATGCCTATCTTTAGGAGGGCACAAAAAGCTCTTGCAGATTTAAATGCTGATTTACAAGATAACCTTTCTGGGATAAGAGAAATTCAACTTTTTAATAAACAAGAAAAGGAGTATAAAAAAATAAAAGAAAAGGTATACAATCAGATAAATGCTCTTTTATCAGCCTTAAAACTCAGTGCCATATTTCATCCCACTGTAGGATTTCTAAGCTCCTTAGGTACTCTTATTGTGGTATCTGTGGGAGGAATGATGGCTATTTCCGGAAAAATAATGGTACAAGATATTGTAGGATTTTTGCTCTAACTTAGTATGTTTTATCAACCTGTAAATGCCCTTACCCAAGTCCTTGAAAATATACAACAAGCCCTTGCAGAAGCAGAAAGAGTATTTGAAGTATTGGAGACAGAACCAGAAATAAAAGAGAAAGAGAATGCCATAGAGCTTAAAAATGTGAAAGAAAAAATTACCTTTGAAAATGTCTATTTCTCCTACAATCCTGGTATTCCTGTATTAAAAAATATATCCTTTGAAATAAATCCAGGAGAGATGGTAGCCTTTGTTGGTCCTACAGGCGTTGGCAAGACTACTATTATGTATCTTTTAAATAGATTTTTTGATCCCGACTCTGGAAGCATAAAGATAGATGATATTGATATAAGGGATGTAACATTAAAATCCCTTCATGAAAATATTAGTATGGTACTTCAAGATGTATTCCTTTTTAATGGAACAATCTTTGAAAATATAGCATATGGAAAGGAGGGAGCGACTTTAGAAGAAGTAATAGAATCGACAAAAGTTGCCCAAGCCCACGACTTTATAATGAATCTTCCAAAAGGTTACTATACAGAGATAGGAGAAAGGGGAGTAAAACTTTCTGGTGGTCAGAAACAAAGGCTCGCTATAGCAAGAGCGGTTTTAAAAAATTCACCCATATTAATTCTTGATGAAGCTACATCTTCCGTAGACACTGAGACAGAAACCGAGATACAAAAAGCTATAAATAATCTGGCAGATACAAGAACTATTCTCATAATTGCTCATAGACTTTCCACTGTAAAAAGAGCTGATAAGATTATTGTTCTAAAGGATGGAGAAATTGTAGAGGTTGGAAATCATGAAGAACTTATGAAGAGAAAAGGCCTATACTACAAACTTTGTTCTGTACAATTTGCTGAAGATAAAATGGCAGAAATAATTAGAAATTAAATAGTATAATTAATATCAATAATGGGAAAATTAAAGAAGAGGGGGAGGTAATATTAATGGAAAAGGTAAATGAAAAGGAAAAAGAATTTAGATTTGGAGATTGGGGTCCTAAATATTTAATGAGGGGTCCCAAATTAGAGTGGGGGATAGTAAAAATAATACCCGGAAAAGAATTAGGAGCTCATTATCACAAAGAAGTAGAAGAAATATTTTATATTTTATCAGGAAAAGCAGAGATGATTGTAGATGAAAACAGATTTGAGATAAAAGTAGGAGATGCCATAAGAGTTGAGCCCAACGAAGAACATAATATAATCAATCCCTCAGAAGATTTTCTTGCAGTATTTATTAAAGTACCATATATTCCTGAAGATAAATATACAAGATAAAGGGAGAAGAACTTATGTCCTTAAAAAAGGGAGAAAATATTGAAGGAATTTATAAATATAAAAAAGAAAAGGAAGTAAAGCTTCCTCTATTCATATCAAAGGTTCCTGCAGGATTTCCCTCACCAGCTGAAGACTATATAGAAAAATATTTAGATCTCAATGAACTTCTTATAAAACATCCATCAGCCACCTTCTTTGTTAAAGTTTCTGGTAATTCTATGATAAATGCAGGAATTCATGATGGTGATATTTTAGTTGTGGACAGAGCTTTAGAGCCTAAAAATAACAATATTGTTATTGCGGTGATAGATGGAGAGCTTACTGTTAAAAGATTGATAATAAAAAATAAAAAGATATATCTTTATCCTGAAAATTCCAATTATAAACCAATAGAAGTAGGAAGCGAAGAAAGGGAGTTAATAATCTGGGGCGTTGCCACCTATGTAATTCATAAATTATGAAACACCCTAATATATTCTTCATTGTAGACTGTGATTCTTTCTATGCATCCTGTGAAAAAATATTTAACCCAAAAACTTGGGGAAAACCTGTAATTGTACTTTCCAATAATGATGGATGCGTAATCTCCAGATCTCAAGAAGCAAAAGATATTGGTATTGAAATGGGGGTACCTGTCTTCAAATGTGAAGATTTAATCAAAAAATATGATGTACAAGTTTTCTCAGCTAATTTTACCCTTTATGGAGATATCTCAAGAAGAGTGATGAATACATTATCCTTGTTTTCTCCTGATATAGAGGTCTATTCTATAGATGAAGCCTTTTTAATGTTTCCATATGAAGAAAACAAAGATTATACATCCTTAGGAAGAGAAATAAGAAAAACCATATTAAAATGGATAGGAATACCTGTAAGTATAGGGATAGGTCCCACTAAGGTATTAGCTAAGATTGCTCTTAAGATTGCCAAAAAGGACAAAAAAGAGAAAGTATTTAATTTTCTTGATATAAAAGATCCTGATGAAATTTTAAAAGATTTTCCAGTAGAAGATATATGGGGGATTGGAAAAAGATACGCAGAATTTTTAAAAAGTAAAGGAATAGATAATGCCTATAAATTAAAAAATCTTCCTGATAGCTTTATAAGAAAATTCCTTACCATTGTAGGATTAAGGCTTGTTTGGGAATTAAGAGGTATATCTTGTATCCCCTTTGAAGATTTACCTCCTCCTAAAAAATCTATAATTACCTCAAGATCCTTTGGAAAAGATATTGAAAACATAGAAGATTTAGAAATAGCTATATCCAATTTTATCACCATATCTTCAGAAAAATTAAGGAAGCAAAAAGCTCTTGCCAATTATATCCAAGTATTCTTGCTTTCAAATCCCTTTAAGGATACACCCCAATACTTCAATGAGATTACCATACCATTAGAAAGACCTACTGCAAATACCATGGAACTAATTAGTTATGCCCTCTTAGGATTAAGAAAAATATACAAAGAAGGAATAAAGTATAAAAAGGCAGGAGTTATATTAATGGGAATTACTCAAGAAAAGGAAATTCAGTTAAACTTCTTCTACACTCCATATCCTAAAAGCAAGGATGAAGAACTCATGAAAGCCTTAGATGAAATAAACAAAAAATATGGAAGAAATACCATCTTTCCAGCCATAAATGGAATCCCATCTGAAGATCAAAAATGGAGAATGAGACAAAAAAGGAAATCTCGAAGATTTACCACCTCCTGGAGCGAGCTACCCATAGTTAAAGCCTAAAAATTTTTTGTAATTTTTAAAAATGTGATATAGATCACTTTCAAAAAATTATTTTTTGTTTTAATATAATGTATAAAGAGCTATGATTTATAAACATATTTTTTAAGCAACCCCATTAAATCATAACTCTTTAAAAATTTAATGTTGAGGGGGGGGTTAAGATAAAAAAAGCATCCTTTTATTCCTCTTAATCTTTTCCATTATATTTCTTTCTTCCACAAATGCTGTTTTGGTAACACCAAAGTATGGAGTTTTATTTGCAAGAGATGGTCAGACTATATCCTATAACTTCACATTCCCCAATGTACCAGTAGTGCTAACTTCTGCTCAGGTAAATGGCAAGGCTATATCAAGCTGTGCGGTAGATGTGGAAAAAGATAAATTCAAAACATCTCTAAGAGATGATGCTGGAAATCCGGTACCTTCTGCATGGGTACAGTGGATTGCATTTTTACAAGATCCATCCCTTAAAATGGTAGGTGAAATAATAATCGCAAGCCATGGACAACATATATCATTCAATCTTCCAGATTATCCTGTTATTGTTACTAATGCCCAAATAGGAGGTAATGCTTTAATCTCAGGTGCTATGAATAACTCACCAACTGGATTTGATCTTTGCCTCGTTGATAGCAATGGAAATCCTGTAAAGAATGCATGGCTCCTTTGGGGTGCTATCGTTCCTGATTACAACTTGAATGGATTTAAAGGGGAAGTTAAATTACTAAGTAATGGTGCAAATATATCTTTCTTTCCACCTTTTTCTCAAAGCCCTGCCTATGTATTATCTGCCCAACCCGGTGTAATTGCTGGTGCTGTAAATAACAGAAATGATGGATTTTACTCTCCCTTATTAAACATGATGGAATTTTTGCTCAAAATGTTTGGGTACAATGGCTCGGTTTTGCTGGACTTACTACATCAATTCAAACTACTACTCCTCAATTAAGCTATACAGAAACTGGAAGTGGCTATGGCCCAGATATTTCATTGGGAAGATATGCGTATACTATTGATAATGGATATTTAAAAGCATGGGTATATGCCTATGCAGAACTACCAAAAAGTGATGTTACCTCCTACTTGAGAGTTATAAACTATAAACAGATCAAAATTAATGCACCTGACAACAATTTTTATAATGCAGATCTAAGCATAACTGTAGATGTAAAAGGATTAATAGCAAAAATAGATTACTCTTTACCAGCTGGTGCCAGTGATACTCAATATTTAGGAAAGGTAGGAGTAGGAATAGTAGAATCAACTGATGCCCTTAGATTTCAAAATTACCCTGGGTATTCTGCTATAGTATGGCAAAAAGCCTCACGAGATTGGATCGAATTCTTACAATCCACAATTTATCCCATATATGGTGCTGTAGGTGGTTATTTTGTTCCCGGTTATGATACGGTAGTAACTCTTTTACAAGTAGCAAACCAATCTGTACAAGCAGCAGAATGTGTAAATGGAATTTATAAAGTTGATTTTAGAAATATTCGCTTAAAAGGAAATACAACATACTCTATATATGTATACATAGAAGGAAAGGCAAGAGCAGTTTGCTTAGGAGTAGCAGAATCAGTTTGTGAAGTAGATTTTTATCATCATACCCCATATATTGCAGAATCAGAAAATAATGATCCCCTTGGAGGAAGAGGCGTAAAAATACTAAACTACAACATCACATTTAAGCCATAATAAGCAAGGAGGTAAAAACATGAAAAATAAGCTTTTTTCCTCAATATTTTCTTAATTATTACTTTTCTCCTAACTATTACTATTGGAAAAATTTTTCAGAAGAAACCTTTGCAGGAATAACCTATCCTTATCAAGCTGGAATATTATGCCATGATGGAGATTATGTAAGGTTTTACTGTGATTCAAGCAAAAATAATTACTTCTCATATATGACTTCTAAGTCAAACTCCTGTTATATTGAATTTTACACATATAATGAGCAAAACCAACAAGCAAAAGGAGAAGGTAGTGTGGTAAAATAAACTGCTAATCAATATACTCCATCAACAAACTTAAATAGTTGTAATTTCAAAACCTTCAATATTCCATCCAAATATTATGGAAAAATCATTGAAATCCATCTTGTGAAAAATAGAACAGTAAATGGAGTAAGTTGTCCTGAAAATGATTTGATCTTGAAACTACCCCACATGGGAGATGTAAGAAGATGGCGTAAAGTGGAATCCCCATCTTGGTGTGATTTAGACACCTATGGATTATATTCCGAAAATGAATGGAAAAATTATGCTAATAGTATAGCGGAAAGAAGACTAAAAGAAGGCATAGAAACTGTATTCGGCTATAATGGAATATTTCAATCCATAAAAAATATAAAACCAAATGAGGTATACGCTAATGTGGCTTTAAATAATATTCTTTCTGGAATAGCAGATGCCTATCTTCCCACATCTTTCTTAGATCTTTCCAAAGATTGGATAATTGATAACACAATAGAACTTGCAAGTGTCATCTATGAAATTCAAAAAACTGCCTTAGGAGAATTAGGATCAGCTTATGGAGATGTACTTAGTGCTGGCTTTATGGCAGTACAATATGTACAATGGACTAAAAGCATATTATGGGAAAAAGTACCATTATCTATACAAAATGCTCAAGAAGCTAAATCTACTATTGAGAATTATCAAAATATAGCCAATTCATTATATTCTACCTACTACCCTCAATATCAAGCCTTGGTAAATTTAATAAATCAAGAAAAAACTGCAAGACTACAAGGAAATAAATCATCACTGCTTAATGCTCTAAAAGGGCAAGAGGAGATATATTATAAAGCTGGATTTTACAATAATCCAAAATTCCTAAACGATAATATAAGTGATAATGAAGGATTACCTTTACTACATATTGCTCTTAAAACCTATAGAATAGCAAAAAGAGAGTCAGCCAGAACTGATGTACCAAAGGAGTATAAAAATGCTTGGAATGGAATAAAACTACTTTCTAAAAAATTAACCAACATATACTTTGACCTTTTCATATTGACCGATTGGGTATTAAGAACAGAAAAGGATAAATATCTCCTTAAAAATTTTTAATATGAAAAGAAAATATATCAGCTCAAGAAGAAACCGAAGATCTAAATCTTGTTCAAAATGGCAATTTCAATATAAAGGATCTTACGCCATGGGAAATTGTGTTAATAAAAGGATTTAATTATTAGGAAGCTCTGATGATCCTAGCTCCATGCATGCAAAAAGAGGATATGGAGAATTAAACTACTAATTTTATCATAGGAGGTGCCTTTTTTAGGCACCTCCTTTTTTTATTCTATTTGTTCTTCTATTAAATCTGCATTAATTTGAGCTAAAACTTCTTTAATTTTTTCATATTCATCAGCCTTAATTTCACCATTTTCTACTTTTACATCAATATGGATATTTATGTTTTCAAAATATTTACCTAAATTATTCAATAACTTCAAAACATCAGAAAGATTTCCTTTACTGCGTACATCAAAACTCAAGCGGATCTTTTTATGCTTTTTAACAGGAATTTCAGGAGTTGCTACAGATGTCCCAGGTGGACCTTCTGATAAATTAACTGCCCCAGGTATAGTTTGCTGTTCCTTATCTCCTTCTTTAATGGGAATATCATCTGATCCTTTAGGCTTTTCCTTTGTTATTACCTCATCTTCTCCAAAGGTTGGTGTGTCATATTTTTCTTCTCCTCTTTTCACGTAAAATATTTCTTTTTCTACTCCCTCTACTAATGCGTTCTTTAATACATCCTCATTTAAAAGTATTGGATTTCCAGGAGTTTTATAAAAGGACTCTAATAAATTTTTAGTAGATACTTCAATTCTTCTAATCTTTCTTTTCTCCTCTTTAAAGACTTATATAAAGCATAGGCAATGGATGCCATTCTTCTTTGAAGTATTAAAAGAGCAAAGCCTACATTTCTCTTTTTATCATTAAAGGTTTGCTTATCATATTCCTCCTTTACATACTCCACAAGTTTATTGTAGAGTTCCTTTTCTTTATCTGAGAGGTTAAATTTTACTGTTATAGAATATCTGTTAGTAAAGATAGGTTTGTTATTAAAATCTCTCAAATACTCCTTTTATCTCCTTATAAAAAGAGGATTATCATTATTTCTTAATGATTCTTCCAAGATTTCGTTATTAGAAAAGTAGCCAGGTCTGAGTAAATCTAAGAACAATCTAAAATTTTCCCGATTTCCCTTATGAGGGGTAGCACTTAAGAAAAGCAAATGAGTAGATATTTTTGATAATACTTCTCCCAATTTATATCTCTGAGCCTTTTTAAGTTTGTCATTATATCTATAAGCAGACATTTTATGTGCTTCATCTATAATGATAAGGTCCCATGTAGTAGCACTTAAAGATGTTAAAATTTCTTCTTGTTTTGCAAAATCAATAGACGTAATAACCTGATTTTTCCTATTAAAAGGATTATCTCCATATGTAGAATCAAAGGTTGACCTATCTACCACCTCAAATATTTCATTAAATTTTTCCTTTAACTCTCTTCTCCACTGATCTTTTAAATGTCCAGGAACTACAATCAATATTCTATTTATTATTTTTCTTAGTTTTAATTCCTTAATTACTAACCCAGCCATTATAGTCTTTCCAGCACCGGGGTCATCAGCAATAAGAAATCTTATCCTTGTTTGTTTTAAGATATTTCTATATACCGCATCAAGTTGAAAGGGTAAAGGGTCAATTTTAGAAACATTTACCGCTAAGAAAGGCTCAAAAAGATCAGCATACTTAAATCTTATAGCTTGAAGATTTAACTTAACTAATTCAGAATTTCCAGAAAAATCCCATTTTTTAGGTATTTTGCGTATCTTTGCAAGGTCTGTCTTTGGAATTATAATATCAGGAGAAGTATATGGCTTAGTTCCTCTAAATATAATGCGAATTTTATCACCAAAATCTTCTTTACAATAACCTCTACAGGTTCATCCCAAAAACTTCCCTCTAATATATCCCCTATTTCTATCTCACACATAAGTTAAATCACCCTTTATGCTTTTTGTTTTATTATAGATTAAGAAAAAAATTAAAGGTTCTAACAAAAACTGTGATCTTAATCACTTATTTTATTTTAAAAAATAGTTTAAAATATTAGTAGTTAAAAGTCATAGGAGTATAAAAAATATTAACCCTTTTATACTCCTTAACTTTTAACTAAAAAAAAGAGGGAGAGAGGGAAAAGATGAAAAAGATACTACTTTTTATTACCCTTTTGTGGATTGTACTTTCCATTAGTGTGGTAAGTGCCCAAAACTTTAATTTACCACAAGTTCCTCAAAATATTCCTAAAATAGCAGTAAAACTTACTACTCCTGTGATACTTGATGCCAAAAGCTCAAAAATAATTACTATATCAAAACCACCTATTGCCTTTAAACCTTTTGATTATGCCTTCTTTAAAATTCAAAAAAGCCAAATAATTACTCTATCCAATGGAAGAAAGATTACTGGTGAGGAATTTCTAAATGAGATAAACGATATTGAAAAAAAGCTAAATTCCTATGGATATTCTTTAAGAGACCCTGAAGAAGAAATTGTTATTCAGAAAATAGTAATTCCAAAACAAAATTTTGAAATTCAAAAAAAGTTTTTAAAGAGATAGTTCCATATACTCCAGAAACAAAAGAAGAGCCTCCAAAGGAATTTAAAAACTTGAATTGGGAGAGAAGATGGGAATTACCCTTAGGAAATGAAGATTTTAATGTAAAGGTGGGAACTGGGCTAAAACTTACAGGAGAAGAGAAAAAGGTAAATACAAATTCTTTTGCTTATGCGGTAGTGGGTCTTTTAGGAAAAACTGCAGAATTGATTAAAGTGGAGACAGATATAAATGCAGGAGAGAATAATAACTCCCATAAAGGTTATGCAAGGGTATATATTTTAGGTGAAAAGAAAATTGAGGAATCCTTTAACACAAGGAGAACATATAATGATAAAACTGACTACAGTGTGGATTGGAGTTTCCCAATAACATGCCCTATAGGTCCATTTAATGTAACTGGGTCCTTTGGGCTAAGAGGGAAAATAGGATTGGAACTTGGAGCACAAATAGATCCCCTATATTGTAGTGGTTTTATTAATCCATATGTAGATACCAGTGCTTATGCAGAGATTGGTTTAAATTATAAGGTAGCAAGTGCAGGTGTAGGTGGAGAGTTAACTTTACTCAAAGATACCCTTAAAGTAAATGGTAGTTTAAATTTAATCCTACAAAATCCCTTATCCAATTCCTATTTCCAAGTTTCCACAAAAGGAGTAAATGAATTAAATGCTCTATCTGGCGATTTATACTTCTTTGTCCAGATAGATTATTTAGTAGGCAAAAAGAAGTTTAAGACAGAGATCTATAGTTGGGATGGATTTAGCTACTCTACAACCCTTTTTAACTATAATTCAAAGGAGCCAGCATATAAGGATAAAGAATTATGGCTATCAATAAAAGAGATTAGAGGATTAACTCCCTATGGAGCAAGAAATGAAGATTTAAACATAAAATCTAATTCCTTTAGAGTAATTGTAGATGTGGGTGCTCAAACATATAGTAAAGAGTTTGTAGATATGGATGGAAATGGTATTTTATCATCCAGAGACTCTATATGGAACATAAGAATACCTTTAAGTAGCCAAAATCCTCAGGTACCTATAAAAATTACAGTTCAACAAATCTATTCCTTAGGAGAATTAAAAAATCTAACTGCTACTTTAGATCTTTCCAAGGATCAAAGAAAAGAGATTGATCTTATTGTAGATATAAATAGCAATACTTTTACAGGTACTGTAAATGGTAAGATAGACGAGAAAAAAACAGCTATAGGTGATACTAATTATTGGGGAGAAAGATATCACCAGCTTAGATTTGTCCTCTCATCAGGCTTAAAGTTTCAGCCCGCCCCAGCAAAATAAAAATTAATAAGGAAAGATAAGGCGATGAAAAATCCTGATAGCTACCTACAAATTAAAAATTTTAAATCAGGAGGGCAAGATATTAAGCCAAGTAATAACTTGACAATTTATATACAAAATTTTTGACACTATGGATCTTAATATCATTATTAAAAGTATATAGAGCATCTATTTGTTCTTTCCTTTTGGAGGCTGACACTTTAATAAGTTCAGCCATTGATGAACTGGACAGGAATGCAAAAACTCTTTATACTAAAGGCTCTATTCTTAATGCATGGGGAAATATAATAGTAAGCTATAAGAATGATAAAACAAATCTAAGAAGAGCTATTAATTTATGTGAAGAGGCTTTAAAAATGATTGGAAAGATGCAAAGAGAATTTGAAAAGAAAGGGGCATGGTTAGAAAGTAATAAAAGTTTAATAAGTCATCTACCTCTCAAATATAATGCTTTGATTTCTTTAGCAAGACTCTATCTTAGAAAAAAAGACTTTGATGGGGTACAACATTATGCGAAAGAAGGACTTATCATCGCTGAAAAACTGGGCATTGAACATAATATAAAGGAAGCAAAGAAACTATTAAATCAATCAAGAAAAGAGGATAGAGAATTAACTCTTTAAAATTGAATTTTTTAGGTAATATAACCTTTAGACATAAGATAATTTCTTATTATATTTGCTAAGATTTCTGCTTCTTTTCTAAACTTGTAAAAATCTTCCTTAGTAAATATATATGATGGATTATAGTCAGCTTCCTCTCTATATTTCATAAGCTTAGAGAAGATATGAGCCACATTAGGTTCTAATATCCCTTCCTTTATAAAGTGAAGACTTAAAAGCCTCAGAGCCCCTTCATGACTTTTAGGCTCTAAACCTTTCGTCAAAAGTAGAGCTTTAATATAATGTAATGTGAAATAATAAAGCCTTGACATAGCATCTTTAATAAGATCATTTTCAAATAATATATCAGCAGATTTAAGTGCTTCTTTTGCTCTTTCTAACTCTTCTTGAATATTTATTTTTATATTCTCATCTTTCATATTACTATTCCCTCATTTTCTATATCAATAGCTATTCTTCTTTCTCTAATTTTGAGTCGCTCAAACTCATCCTTAGAGAGAATAAGAGTAGATAGTGGTGTTAAGTATTTTGTTTCTATCTCCACTACAATATCAAGAATCTCCTCTTTTATATCCTTTGTTAAACCCTCAACTATTATTGCCACATCTATATCGGAATCTGTATCAAAATCCCCCCTTGCTTTTGACCCATATAGTATGATAGTTGGTTTATACCCTAATAAGCTCTCTAACCTAAATTTTAATTCGTTAAGAGCCAGCTTCTCATTCTCTTCTAAATAGTTTAAATTATTTATTTTGAAGTTTTTCATCTTCATTATTGAATTATAACATGAAGGTGATGTATATGGCGCTTAGATAAGAGTCTATGAGGTAAATATATATATATTAAAATGTAGAGGAGCAAACAGAGCAAAATAGAGCAATTATAAACGAGGTAACTATAAAAAATATAGAAGGAGAAATCAGTGAATATGAGAATATTCTAAAAATTTTTCCATATATAGAAATTTTTAGAATGGTGCTTTCTCTCCTAAAATTGACAAATAAATACAAATTTTAATAAAATGGCTTTTGAGATAAGTGCAATAAATATAAGGGGATGAAGATGGTGAAAAGAATCTTTATTTTTATACTTATCATTTTTACTTTCTTCTTAATTTTCCCAAAGGAAATTTTTGCATGTACTATTTTCTACACCATAGATAAAAAGGGACATATACTTGTAGGCAGAAATTTTGATAATGATAGGGATGGAGGAAAAATATGGTTTATCACTCCCCGAGATGGATTATATGGTATGGTTATTTTAGAACAATTAGGAACTAATATGCCTTATGAAGGAATGAATGATGCAGGGCTTTTTATTGGTATCTCTGCTGTACCAAATACAATGCCTCCTTTATCACCTTTTAAACCTATAAGAATAAGTTTAGAGATGGTAAAAATTGTATTAGAGAGAGCAAAAACAGTAGATGAAGCCTTAAATATTTTTCCTAAATATTATGTAGTGTTTGGTACATTTTTGGGAAATCCCATGGTACATTACATGATTGTAGACAAAGAAGGAAATTCTGCCATTTTAGAGTATATAGATGGAAAAATGGTAGTGATAAAAAATAATACTGACTCTAAAGTTATGACCAATCATTTTATATCTAAACCAGAGTTTGGAAGTGATAGTAAAACATCTTTTGAAAGGTATGAAATAGCTAAGGAAAATTTAAATAATGTGAATTCTGTAGAGGATGCATATGATTTATTGAGAAGAGTAAATCAAAAATCTACTGTTTGGTCCACAGTCTATAATCTCAATGAACAAAAAATTTATCTTTGTTATAAAAATTCTTCCTTTGTATTTGATTTTAATTTAAAAGAGGAACTTTCTAAGGGAACTCATGGATACGATTTATCTTTAATGAACCTGGAAAATCCATTAATCTACAAAGAAACTAAACATAATTTCACATTAAGGATACACTTTGGATCTGGATATATAGAGGAGAAAAATGATTACTTTGGAGTTTCCTTTTTAATTTCTTCCCTAAAAGATAAAAAATACGGTATAGAGCTGACAAAATTTAAAGATTTTATAGGACTAGGGATTATTTTTGAGAAAAGATATTTTGAGTGGCTACATCTTTCTATGGGAATTATGAGATATTCAGAAAATATGGGGTTTAATTTTAAATTTGGATGGGAGCCAGACAACCATATTCCTTTCAAACCATTTTTAGCTCTTCGTCAGGACTGTATATTAGAAAATCCAATAAAAACAATTTTTTCTATAAATACAGGTTTTAATTTTGAATTTTAAAAAGCTTAAATGTAGATATATCTTTTGTAATACCTGTAAAGGACGAAGAAGGTACCTTAAGAGATCTATACAAGGGTATCGTTGAGAATACTCCTTTGAATTTATCTTTTGAAATTATCTTAATATGTGTTAATACTCCTTCAAAAGACGAAGGAAAAATAGATTTATCTCAAGTAATATCATCTGCAAAATCTATAAGCAAATTTTTAAAGAATAGTAGGAACTTTAGTAAAAATAAGAGAAATTTTTAGCAAAAAAGGAAAAAAAGAAGGAGAAGATTAGGAATTAGCAGTTGTCCCTGAATTTCTAAGGGAAGGAAAGGCAATTTGTGACTTCTTTAATCCCTCAAGAATAGTAATAGTGGCAGAAAAGGACTATGTAATAAAATCCTTAAAAGAGCTCTTTTCTGTATTCAATGCTCCCATAGTAGTTACCTCATCCCTAACTGCCATTTTAATCAAATATGCTTCAAATACCTTTCTTGCTATGAGAGTCTCTTTTATCAATAAAATAGCCAATATATGTGATAAATTCTCAATAGATGTCTTTGATATAATAGAAGGAATGAAATATGATAAAAAATTGGAGTAGAACATCTTAGTCCTGGAAAAGGTATATCGTTTATAAAGTAAAGGACCAACTTTTTGATCTTTTATATGTTATACTATTTCCATATGGGGACTTACCCTTGCTATAAAAATAATAAATCTATTAAAAAATGATGCGGCAAAAATAGAAGCTTATGATCCTCTTATTATTGATGGTGTCAATGTCTTGGATCCCCAAGAAGTTAAAAAAGATGGATTTATATACAAAGGAGTAGAAAGAGAGTAAAAAGTTTGCCATATATGAAACATGGAAAAATAACGAAAACTATTTCTTCTGGCAAAGATATCTATAAAAATGAACATGAATAATAAAGATATAAAAATAAGAGGACATCATCTACTTTGTTTATTACATTTTGAAGGTAAAGGATATTCTATGGATATAAATTCTTATTAGTTGCTGAAAGTGATAGTATTTGTAATAAATGCCCATATTTAAAAAATGATAAGTGTTTAAGAGAAAGCTATCCTAAAGAGATAGAAAGAAAAGATAAGGAAATTATTAATCATCTAAATTTGACCATAAAGGAAAAATATAATTTTCTTGACATAAAAAGAATGATTTTTAATAGAATAAAAAGGTCAGATTTTGAAAATTTCTGTAAAGATTGCTCTTGGTTTCCTTTATGTTCCCAAAAGAGCCTATTCAAATAACAAAAAGTGTATTACATTATAGCCTAATTTCTCTTACTTTTTAAATATATAACTTGTAAATATTTTAGAAATTGTTATATAATTCATACCATGAATAGAATCAAGAAAGATGAAGTAAGACATTTTATTCCTTATCATAGATCATACAGAAAATTTAATTATACAATAAAAATTATCATTCTTATTTTTCTCACTATAGTTTTACCCCTTGAAATAATTACTTTATCCTTTTATCCCAAGATAACTCTTTTTATGTGTGAGTTTACAAAATCCTCTTTACCTCATCTTCAAGATATAAAAGTAGAAAAAATTGAAAATGGTATGTTTAAAAATATCTACCTTTTAGATATAGCAGGAAAATATCCTTCTTTAATCTTCTCTATCATCATATTTTTCCTATCTCTCTTTGGAATCTTTATCTCAAAATTTATTAAAGCTAAACCGATTCAACTTTAGATTATATTTATATTTTTCTTAATTTTAATCTCTTCCATCTTTTTTATTTTATATCCTTCTAGGTTTCCATATGACATCAAAACTTTCTCAGAACTTTATATGAATACTCAAATTGGGACTTGGATTACTGTACCAATAATAATGGGTATGGCATTAGCACCGATACCTTATACCTCTATATCCAAATCTATAATTATCATTATCACTTTTCTTTATAGTCTCATCTTTGGAGTTGTTAGATACACCTTTTTCATACATGTACTCTTAAGATTTACCTATATTTTTTCCCTCCCTCTTTACTTTACCCTTGGACCTTTTATAGATTTTACATATATTGTAGGATTTTATTCTTTTTATTCAGGAATTATAGCAAATAAACTACAGAAAATTAGAGAAACTTGGAAATGGGTATATTAATACTAAAGATATACTTGATAGCCATAATATTAATAATTACCATGTATGCTTTAAGACACTTCTTATTTACTTTAAATCGAGCCTTCGGAGAACAGAGACTTGGATATCAAGATATCATAGACACCGATTTGCCATCAGTAAGTGTACTTATCCCTATGCACAATGAAGAAAAAGTAGCAGAAAATATATTAAATGCCCTTCTTAATGCAGATTATCCACAAGAAAGACTTAAGATCATACCTATAGATGATAATTCATCTGATGGAACAAGAGAAATATTAAAAAGTTATCACTTTAGATACTCCCATCTTATTAAACCCTTATTCAGAGAGTCATCTCAAAAGAGAGGAAAGCCTTCAGCCCTTAACAATGCTTTACAAATAGCAAAGGGAGAAATAATTATTGTTTTTGATGCAGATTACATTCCACCAAGAGGAATTATAAGGGATCTTACTACCTCTTTCTTAGATCCTGAAGTAGGAATAGTAATGGGAAGAGTAATTCCTTTAAATATCTCAAAAAACTTTCTTACAAGGCTTTTTGATCTTGAAAGAATTGGGGGATATCAGGTAGATCAACAAGCAAGATATAATCTAAAACTTATACCCCAATATGGAGGAACAGTAGGTGGTTTCAGAAAAGATTTAGTTTTAAGGTTGGGTGGATTTAATCCCAAAATTCTTGCGGAAGATACAGAATTAACAATAAAAGCATATATAAGTGGAGTAAAGGTTTGTTATATGAATAGAGCTGAATGTTATGAAGAAGCACCAGAAACTTGGAATGCGAGAGCAAAACAGATAAGAAGATGGTCAAGAGGACACAACCAAGTTATGTTTAGATATCTAATACCTCTTATTAAATCCCCTTATCTATCTTTAAGAGAAAAAATAGATGGCGTATTCTTACTTTGTGTATATTTAGTTCCTCCTTTATTTCTCTTAGGGCTTATAGATTCTATTATTCTCTTCTTCTTGGGAGAAATGCAGATTTTAAGTAGCAGTTTTTTGCTCTTTCTTTCTGCATACAATACTTATGGAAACTTTGCTCCCTTTTATGAGATTGGATTAGGTGCTATTCTTGATGGAGTTACCTATAGAATATTTCTTTTACCTTTGCTTCTTTTTAGTTTCTTCTTCAACATGTGGTACTCATCCTTAGGATTTTTTGATTCTTTGATAGATCTCATTACAGGAAGAGATCCTACATGGCATAAAACTGAAAGATTTAGAAATGGGGGAGAGGTAAATTGTTGCTGATTACTCTAATCTTTACTCTTCTTCTTTTAATACCTTTCATACCGAGCATAAAGGAATATCTAAATCCAAAGGATATAATACCTTTAGAAATAAATTTTTACTATTCAAGAAATCCAAGATACTTTTCAGAATCATTTAAAAAGAAATTAAAGGAAAAGATAAAAATAGAGGACATTCAAAAGGCATTAGAAGGAACAGGAACATTAGAATTTAACGAGGAAGAGGTAAAAATTCACCATACCGTTTTTATTGAACCCAAAACAGAAATAAACAAAATTTTATATGTATTAGGCAATCTTAAATCTGGTGAAGATGTCATCTTCAGAAAGGAAGTCTATGTAAAAGGTAATGCCTACATAGGAGACAATAATCAAATTAGAGCAATAGCATGTGAAGAAGAGATTCACTTGGGTAAAAATACGAAAATAATTAGATGGGTAGATGCGGAGAAGGATATACTAACAAAGGAAGATTGCGACTTAGGTGTAAGCATTACATCAAATGGAAAGATTATGTTGGGAAAAAAATGTAAATTTAAAAGAGTTTATGCTAAAGAAATATCTACTCATACAATTCATGAAGAGGACAAGGAAGAGAAAGATGCATATATAAAAGGAAATATAAAAACTTATGATAATCTTACTATAAAAGGTAATATTGAAATTGATGGAAATGTATTTGGAGAAAAAGATATCTACATAGGAGAAAATGTACATATAAAGGGAAATGTCTTTTCCCAAGGTAAGATCATATTAGAGGACAAGTCTAAGGTTGGAGAAGAAGGAAAGATTAAATCTATTATAGCTAAAAAGGGCATATATATTAAGGGAAGAATTAAAGTTTATGGTTTTATGATGACAGAGGGAGAAGGAATTGTAAATTGAGAAAATATATACTCTTATTATTAATCCTTCTTATCTTATTCTTAATCTTATCTTCTCTCAAAAATTTTTTAGAACTTTATTCAATAAATAAAAAGGATTTTTCAATATTAATTGTATACAGCAATTCTCTAAAAGATCATCCCTACATAATGGATGCATACAAAAGAGTCTTAGAGGAAGAAGGAGTAATTTATAAAGAAGTTAATATCTTTAATTTAATTAACTTAAATCCTGAAGAGGTTTTAAAATCTAAAAAAGTGATTATATTACCAGATGGAATAAACCAGTACCTTCCAAAGGAGGCAAAAGATTGGATAGAAAGATACTTAGAAAAGGGAGGAAATGTTTTTTTAGGATTTGATGTAGGAATCAAAAATATTAAAAACGCATATCTCGAAGAAGGCTTATTTTCAGAGATTTTAGGCATAAACTATATAACTTATAAAAAGTATAAAGATGATTGTTTTACTATAGATCATCTATATATTGATAATAAAATAAATCAAGATTTTTTAGAAATCCCTTACTGGAAATTAATAAATGGACATCTATTGGGAGGTTATTTTTATAGAGAATTGGATTATCCTATATCAAGGGTCGATCTAAAGGAAAGCTATAATAACAAAGATGTTTATGCCTTTGTAATATCAAAGGATGGCAAAAAATATCCAGGAATTATAGTAAAAAATTATGGACAAGGTAAATTGATTTACGCCAATCTTCCCTTAGGATATCTTAAAGCCTACGCTGATGACTTTCCGCTTAGAACATTACTTAGAGTTTTTCTCTTCAAAATAGTAAAAATCCCCCATTTAATAAATTCTCCTTATGGAAAGGGAGGCATTGTAATAAATTGGCATGTTGATGCTAATATAGATTGGAAAAGTATCCCCTATATGTTACAAAACAGATATTTAAGAAAAGACATTGAATATTCTATTCACATTACAGCAGAAGATTTTAGGGATAAGCCGGGAGATAACTTAGGATTTGATGCTTGTGGAAAGGGAAGGGGACATGTACAAAAATTAATTCCCTTTGGAATTTTCGGATCTCATGGAGGATGGGCTCACAATTTCTTTTCCAATAATATAACAAAGGGAATATTTGGAGAAAAGGAAATTTATGAATATATTTCAAAAAATAATAAATGCTTGGAAAGTATAATAGGTTACAAAATTATAGAATATTCTGCCCCCAATGGTGTTCATCCCCAACCTGTAACTACTAAGGTTTTAGAAAAACTTGGAATGTATTGCTATTATTATACAGGAGATAATGGTTCAAATCCCAACAGAACCTTCATAAATGGAAAAATGATATCTGATAAAGTGATAGCCTTTCCTATCTCTTCTTTTGGGAAATATGCTTCCCTCTTAGAGATCAAAAGGGGAGGAATCAAGGAAGAGGAAGTTAAAAAGTGGCTTATCTCTTTAGCAGATTATGTGGTTAGAAATCGTAATATAAGACTTATATATTCTCATCCTTATGATATTCCATTATATCCTCATGCATTAAAAGATTTCTTGGATTATGTATAAAATTTACAGAATATGGGAATTATACATATAAAACCCATGTCCTATTATGCCCAATTCATATTGAGATTTTTAAATACAAAATATGATATAAACTTTTCAGATGATAAAATAACCTTATCAAATAATGAAAAGCTATCTGGAATAGCCCTCGCTTTACCCAAAAATTACATAATAAAAGATATTCCTTCTGGAATTATTTTAAATGATGATAAAGATTACCAATATTTAATAATAACCGATAAATATAAAGATAAAAAATTAAGCCTCTCCTTTTATTTGAAATAAATAATCCATCTTTACTTAATACCAAAAGTTAGAGTAATATTGAATAAAAGAGCCATAAAAAATGAATAGAGTGGGAGGTAGCATTTTATGATAAATCCCAAATTGCCTTACATATGGTATGGGGGAGATTATAATCCTGAGCAGTGGGACAAGGAAATATGGAAGGAAGATGTAAGACTTTTCAAATTAGCCCATATTAATATTGCTACAGTAAATGTATTTTCTTGGGCTCTTTTGCAACCTTCAGAAGATACCTATGATTTCTCAATGCTGGACGAAATTATTGATAACCTATGGAAAAACGGAACCTATATCTGTCTTGCCACATCTACTGCGTCTCAGCCCCATTGGATGTCTGTTAAGTATCCTGAGATTCTTCCTGTGGACATAAATGGAAATAAGAGAGTACATGGGGAAAGAGTAAACTTTTGTCCCAATAGCAAAATATATAGATATTTTGCAGGAAAATTAGTAGAAAAACTGGCAGAAAGGTATGCTAATCATCCTGCAGTTTTAGTTTGGCATATTGCCAATGAATATGGGACTTACTGCTTCTGTGAAAATTGTATAAAGGAGTTTAGAGATTGGTTAAAAAGAAAATATGGTACATTGGAAGAGTTAAATAAGAGATGGTATACCACCTTTTGGAGTCAAACCATTTATGATTGGAATGAGATCACAGCACCCACATTAAGAAGCGTTATATTTCATCATTGGTGGACAGGAAAACTCTCCACCGTAGCCCAAGGTATGGTACTTGATTATTATAGATTTATGTCTGAAAGTATCTTAGAATGCTATTTAAATGAATATAACATAATTAAAAAATACAATCCTAATATACCTGTAACCACAAATCTCATGGGAGCTTTCAAACCTCTCAACTATTTTGAATGGGCAAAACATATGGATGTGGTTTCATGGGATAGCTATCCATACCTTACCGATGATTACATAAGTATTGCCTTTAGGCACTCTCTTATGAGAGGCTTAAAACAAGGGGAACCTTTTATGCTTATGGAACAAACCCCAAGTCAAACTAATTGGCAACCTTACTGCTATATAAAAAGGCCAAAGGTTATGAGACTTCAAAGCTACCAAGCAGTTGCCCAAGGTGCAGAAACAGTCATGTTCTTCCAACTCAGACAATCAAGAGGAGGACCAGAAAAATTCCATGGTGCTGTCATCTCTCATGCAGGACACGAAAATACAAGAGTCTTCCAAGAGGTAAAACAGTTGGGAGAAGAATTAGAAAATTTAGGTGATACAATTTTAGGTAGTAAGGTAAAATCTCAGACAGCAGTTATTTTTGATTGGGAAAACTGGTGGGCTCTTGAAAACTCTCAAGGTCCAAGTACAGCAATAAACTACGTGGGAGGTGTAGAAAGCTACTTCAGAGCCCTCTTTGAAAATCTCATGGGGGTAGATGTTATAGGAGTTGAGGACAATTTTGAAAAGTATAAGGTAGTAGTAGCACCTCTTCTTTATATGGTAAAGAAAGAAACTGCAGAGAAAATAAAAGAATATGTTAGAAAAGGTGGAATATTTGTAACTACCACATTAAGTGGATTAGTAGATGAAAATGACTTAGTATACTTGGGAGGATATCCCGTCCCATTAAGGGATCTTCTTGGAATATGGGTAGAAGAATTTGATGCCTTACCACCTGAGATGAAGAATGAAATTCAAATAACAGATGAATTTAAAAAGGAATTTTCAAAAGAAACCTATGAATGTAATTTAGTATTTGATGTAATCCATTTAGAAAAAGACACAGTAAAATCTATAGGTATATATACCCAGGACTACTATAAAGGACAACCAGTAGTTACAGTAAATAAGTATGGAGATGGCTATGCTTACTATGTGGGATCCTTTGCCTCCCATGAATTTCTAAAGGACCTAATAAAATATATATCTATAGCTCACAAAATAGAACCATTATTCAAAGATGTACCTTACGGAGTTGAAATTACCCAAAGGGTAAAAAATAACAAAGTATTTACCTTTGTATTAAATCATACAGAAGAAGTAAAAAGAATAAATATTGGAAATAGAAAAAAGGACCTTATCTCTGGAAAAATATATGAAGGAGAGATAGAAATAGCACCAAGAGAAGTCTTAATCCTTGAAGAATAAAAAATAAGGGGGGAGATTTATTTCTCCCCCTCTAAATATTAAATCATGATATTTTTTGTTATTTCCTTTTATCAAGAAGCAAAACCATTAATGGAACATTTTAAACTTCAAAAGATCTTATCATCTAAATTTGAAATTTTCTCCAATAACCAAATCTTTCTTATTTTAACAAGAGAAGGAATTATAAGATCTTCCATAGGTACTACTTTTCTATTAACAAGATTTTCTGCCCAAGAAAAGGATATAGCTATAAATTTAGGAATATGTGGAGCAAAGAATAGAAATTTCCAAAAAGGAGATATCATATTATGCCATAAAATCATAAATCATTATACAAAAAAAGCCTTTTATCCAGATATTATAGTAAATCATGATATGAAGGAAGGTGTTCTTGAAAGCTTCATGACCCCTGTAAAAAAAGATATAAAAAAGGAAATAGAAGGAGATATTGTAGATATGGAAGGTGCTGGATTCTTTGAATCAGCATCCTTCTTTTTACCTCCTCATAATATTCATTGTATAAAAATTGTCTATGACTTCTTAGATTACGAAAAAATAAAAAAGGAAGAAATCTCCAATCTTATTTATAATCATATACCTAAGATAGAAAAATTTATATACTCTTTATTAGAGTTAAATAAGTATGAAAAATTACCCTTTGAAGAAGAGAATATAAAGGATATGGTAGAAAAGCTAAAGGATAGCCTAAATCTTACCTTCTCCATGACCCATGAATTGGAGAAATATTTAAAGGGCTATATAATAAGAAAAGGTAATATTCCTAAGGAGATCTTTGATTTTCTTAATATAAAAGCTAATTCAAAAAAGGAGAGGAAAGAATACTTTGAAAGAATTAAAAAGCTTCTCTCCCCTTAGAACACTTTCCCATATATATGTAGAAAAAGATGTTCTATCTCATCCTATAACAGAAAAAATCCTAAATAGATTTCCAAAATCAATAATTATAGAGATTGATAGCTATAAAGAAGTATTTTCAAGATCAAATCAAAATTACAAAGTTCAAGAGTTAAGTAGAAAATTAATATTAGCAAAGAAAAGAAAGGAATTTATTTATCCAGGTCCCCCTTTATGCCCCAATTTTGGACAATACTATTTTTACTATACCACCTTAATACTTAATTGCATCTTTAGCTGTGATTATTGCTTCTTAAAAGGTATGTATCCTTCAGCCCATATAGTGGTATTTGTAAACATGGAAGATTACTTCAAAGAAATAGATGAAATCTTAAAAGATCATCCCCTATATCTTTCCATATCCTATAATACGGACCTTTTAGCCCTTGAAAACATAGTTCCCTTCTTTAGCATGTTCTTAAATTACGCAGAGAATAAGAAAGATTTAATCATTGAAGTAAGGACTAAATCTTGCAATTTTAAAATTTGGGAAGAATTAAAACCAAGGGATAATGTAATTTTATCCTGGACATTGCTTCCTGATGAGATCATTAAAAAATATGAAAAAACACCATCCTTAGATCTTAGAATAAAAGCTATAAAAAAGGCTATAGATCACCATTGGATAGTAAGACTAAATTTTGATCCCCTTATTTATGTGGAAGATTATAAAGAGGTATATAAAAGATTTGTAGAAAAAGTATTTCAGGAAATTGATCAATCTAAGATCTATGATCTATCTATAGGAGTTTTTAGAATCCCAAAAGATTATTTCAAAAGAATGAAAAAAATATTCATAAATGAGGTCACCCTCTTCCCTTACGAAGAGGGTGACAACGCCTATACCTATCCCTATGAGCTAAAAAAAGAACTTATTAACTTCCTAATTGAGAATGTATCTTTATATATTCCTAAGGAAAAAATCTTTACCATCTAAATTATTTCTTGGAAGATATATATTCTAAAAGCTCCCCTTTCATATCATGAGCATATTCCCAAGCAAAAATTCCACCAAGTTTATATCTCTTTACATAATCTATCACATAATCCAATGCTTCCTTATCCATATATGTAATAAAGGTATCGCCATCAAAAAGATATGGAGCCTTAGCTATATCATCCCAATACCTATTAAATTTTCCACTCTTCATAAGCTCCTTTATCTTATCCCAAGAAATTACCTCTATACTCTCCTTATATGGTTGAAATAATCCATTATTTTCATTTTTAACTCCCTTCCAGCCTCTCCCATAGAAAGGCACTCCAACCCATATCTTTTCCGATGGTACCACACTTAAGTAAAGCTTTACCGCCTGATCAGTACTCCATCCTCCCCAAGCAGGATCCTTTGGATTGTTATAAAGATTTGCATGATGGCCTGTAGTAGAACTCCAAGATCCATAATAATCATAACTCATGACCTTTAAATGATCTACAATCTTAGAGACTGCCACCACATCATTTTTCTGAAGAAACCACGGAGAAGCAGGTACTGCAACAGATAAAACATACTTTTTGCCGGTATTCTTGGAAAGATCAAAAAGCATATTCCTTAAATCATTAAGCAAAATCACATAGTTTTCCCTATCTTCTGGTCTTGTTTTTATTGGAAGACCCCAGTCAGGACCTACAGGATATTCCCAATCAATATCAATACCATCAAAATCATAATCCAAAATTATCTTCTTTGCATTATCACAAAATTCTGATCTCAATTTGGGATCATTGGCCATATCTGAAAATCCTTCTGCACCCCATCCACCTACCGAAATTATTACCTTTAAATCTTTATATCTTTCCTTTAATTTCTTTAACTCCGATTTTAAATCAAAACCCCTCTCCACATCAGGTATAAATATCTCAGAGCCATTTCTTATCAATCCAAAGGCAATATTTAACTCATCAAATCCCTTAAGATTTAAATCTTCTCCCTTCCAATATACCCCTTTACTGATCTCCTCTTCTGTATCCCCCAAGGGCCACGTCCTAATATATGTCCCTACAAAATAGCTCTTACCCTGAGAAAAGGAAAAAGGGATAAGAAGAATAAGGATAATGAAAAGATAAAGTACCTTTTTCATATAGAGCCCCTCCCTTTTAATTTTTGACTTAGATTATATAACATTTTCTATATATAGTCAACTATGTTTACTAAAAATAAAAAAGTATTAATAACATATACTACAATATTCTTTTATTAAAGAAAGCGGGAGGGCTAAGCCCTCCACGTGATTTAACTTTAAGAGATTATCTTGGGTTCATTTTCTATAATTTCTGCAAATTCCTCATAAGTGACCAAATTTACCAAACTTTCCTTTTCGTCAAACCCACGAGCAACAAAATCCTCTTTAAGAGCGTAAAGCTCTACTCCTTCCTTCACAAGATCTTTCACATTTTTATCAACTGCAAAAAGTACACCGTCCTGAATAAAAACTACTTTATCTTGAGGCATGGCAATCTCAAGGAGTAAATGTGAAATTTTATGATCAGGAGATTTCTTTACTATTATTAGTGCCATATTGTCCTCCTAAAAGAAAATAACATTATCAAAGGAATGAACAAACTCTGCAAGATCACTTTTTAAGATGAGTTGAAGATTCCAGCGTGGATCAATTTCATCTTCTTTAATATTATATTTTTCTAAATCTTCTTTGACAGCATAAACTTTTGTCTGATACTTCTCAATATATTTAAAGGTTATGGAAAGGGGTAGCACTCCACACTGTTCAGGCTTACAATTTTTGTGTACTGCAAGAACCGCCTCATTTAAAAGAAGAGCTACAGGCTCAATATCTTGTCCATACATACCAAAAATACATCTAAATGTTTCATTAATCCAAATGCTTCCTGCAGGTGATGTATAAACAGCAAATAATACTTTTTTCATGTCTTCCTCCCTATGGCATAAGGTTAATATACCTATCGGACTCATAAATTAAAGCAGCCATCTCTGGAACACCTGAGAAGTTTGAGCCCTCAATTTTCATATCTTCCGTAAGACCTCTATATTCTGCACATAATCCACATATATGAACTTCAACACCTTTGGAAATAAGTTCTTGAAATTTCATGGGAATATTTCTATCAATTCTCATTGGTTTAACAAATTTATTCGCAGAAAGGACAGAATCTGCAAATAAGAAAATATTAACTTTATGTCCCCTTGCAAGAAATACTTCTGCAAGATGAATTGCAGTATCAAGGTCTTCATTTGTATATGGTGGAACATTTGTTTGAATTGTTATAATCATTTTTTTACCTCCCCATGGAAATTAAATTATGGGGGGTAGATTACCCCCCTAAATATTTTTACTTTCTTTCAAATAAATACCATACCATTAACCAGTTTCCTAATACTACAAAAACTGTAAATACAAGAGAGCTTATTGCAAGATGGGGAAGACCAGAGAGGATATGTCCAACATTACAGCCTCGAGCTACCCCTGCACCAAACCCCATAAGAATTCCACCAAGTGCAACCTGGACAAATGTTTTTGGATCTTTGGGCATTCTCAATTTAAATTCTTTTGATAAAATAGCTGAAATAAATGCACCAATAATAATACCTAAGACTTCCATTCCAATCCAGTTATAAGGTACTCCTTTTGACAAATCAAGTTCACCTGTTGTAGTCCTAAGAAGATTTATCCAACCCCCAGTAATACCGAGAGCGTAGCTCTTTTGTGAAATATAAGCAATTATACCAGTTAAGCCTACTAAGATACCTCCCCATATCCAGTTAAGACCTGTTACCTTCCTTTCTGTTGTCTTCCATACTAAGATCACAGCAAGAAGCAGTAGAGAAAAGACTATTGCAATTATCCATGGATCTATATTAAGAAGGTTTGCAAGAGTCAAATTTACTTTTCCATCAGTTACTGCATAAAGACCAGATGGATTATTTGTTGTTGTTATTGGCTTACCAAACCAATTATTTACTAACTGAAGCGGACCACCTCTTACTGCTGATGCAGTAATACCAAAAAATATTGCTGCAACAAAAGCAGTTATATATCCCTCACCTATTCTATAGGTTACACCACTTGCACAACCGCCCGCTAATACCATTCCCATTCCAAATAAGAAACCACCAACTATTTGAGCCCAAGGTATAAAAGGTAGAGGATTAAGTTTTATCAAACCTAATTGAGCTACAAGGTGGAAACCTATTGTCTCAACTAAGACTGCAAGTAGTGCCATCTTCATAAGATAGTTATCTTTTGTCATTTTTATATCTCTAATAGCTGAGTTAAAGCAAAGTCGTGATCTTTGAAGAAGCACTCCAAAAAGAATACCTACTAAAAGTCCTTGAAGTCTTATATCCATAGTTAACCCCCTTATTTAATTTTTAGATTTAAAGTTTCCTAATAAGAATACGCCACTCACTTGGACCAATTTCTTCAATTGCAATTACTTCTCCACCAACTTCCTTTACACCTGCAGGTATTCTCTCCTTAGAAAGTGCATAATCAATTAAAACTTCAAGAATTTCACCTGACTTCATTTCTTTCAATTTTTTCCTTTTGTCTACATCAGGAATTGGACAAACCTCTCCTCTTTCATCAAGGGTATAATCTGGTTTCACATCCACCATTTTAATTACCTCCTTTAAATTTAAACTTCTAATCTTTTCATTTTATCTATTTATAATTTATATTCAATAATATATTATACTTAAACTTTTCTTTAAGACAATATTTCTGAGAAAAATTTCACAAAAACTATTATGCTTTTAGGAGAGATAATGTTCAATAAATCTACAAAATTGAAAATAATAAGGATATAGTTATGGGGGTTAAACAGAGAAAGCCTATGAGAGTGAAGTAAAAATAGCAAAAGAGATTATAGAGGGAGGTATAGAGCTAAAGAGTGAATATTTTATAGGAGACAATCAGGATAGATGTAAAAATAGAATAGAGAGTGTATTTGAGAATGTAAAAAGAGGAGGAATAGATAAATTCAACATTTTCTTTTTCAATTGACAACCTTTTTTAATCCTATATAGAATTATAATAAATGGAAGAAGAGAAAGATGTATTAATAGTTGAAGATTAGCCAGCCCAGGCAGAATATCTAAGAAGAATTCTTAGTAAATATGGGTATTCCTCTTTTGTTGCCTTAAATGGAAAAGAAGCTTTAGAAATCCTAAAGGAACACAACCCCAAAGCCGTAATCTCCGATGTGATAATGCCAGAGCTTAATGGTTTACAACTTTGCCAATTAGTAAGGTAAAACGAAAAAACAAAAGATATAATCTTTATCATCCTTACATCTCTTTCAGATCCAAAGGATATAGTGGAAGGGATAAAGGTAGGAGCAGATGGTTTTATAGTAAAACCTTATGAGGAAAACTATCTCATCTCCACCCTTCAATATCTCTTATCTTTAAAAGAATTAAGAAAAGCTGGAATAATAGAACCATCCATAGAATTTACTCTTTTGGGCAAAAGATACCGCCTAAATACCTCTCAAATCCAAATATTAAATTTACTTTTATCAATCTACGAGAAAAAATATGAGGAAAGTTTAGAGATAAAAGAGCTTAAAAATACTATAGCAAAGAGATTACAAAGATTAAAGAACAAGAAAATGAATATGATATTCTTATTGAAGGGATTCCTACTCCTATTATAGTAATTAAAAAGGATAATGAAGAGATAATTTCTGTTAATTCTTATGCATTATCCTTTTTTAATATAAAAAAAGAAGAGATTATAGGTAAGAAAATTACTGATCTTTTATCCCTATCTCCTTTTTATCTATCAAAATTTAAAGCCCTACTTATTCAAAATCATGAAAATAAAAGCTTTAACATAAAAGGGAAATTACCATCAGAGGAAGAGGAGTTTGAAATTATCGCCACCTATATAATTTATAAAGAAACACCTTCTTTACAGCTTGTTATTAAGAAAATTTAAAGCCCTTTTCCCTAAATAATCTTATACAAACATCCACCACTTCTTCATAATACTTTATACCCTTCCACTTTTCTATCTCAGAAAGGGCAGTATCAATTCCAAGGGGAGGTCGATAAGGCCTATGAGATGCCATAGCCTCTACCACATCTGCCACTGATACTATACCTACCTCCAAGCTTATATCCCCATTCCTTAATCCATCAGGATAACCTGTACCATCAAGCCTTTCATGATGATGATACACAATATCCAAGACCTCTGGAGGAAAATCAATATTTTTTAGGATATCATATCCCTTCAAAGGATGAGTCTTCACAATCTCAAACTCAATAGGAGTAAGTTTTCCTGGTTTGTTTAATATTTCTGCAGAAATTGCAATCTTACCAATATCATGAAGAAGAGCTCCCATATAAATTGCATCCACTTTATTCTTCGAAAATCCTATCTCTTGAGCTATTCTCTTAGAAAGATCCGCTACCCTTCTTTGGTGATTAGCGGTATAGGAATCCTTATTTTCTATAACAGATGATAAAGTCTTTATTATCTGATTGGAGAAAAACTCTAATTTAGCAATTGCTCTTTTTAGCTCCCTCACAAGATGTCTATGTTCTGTCATATCTATAATATATATAACTGCCTTCTTTTCCTCAAAAATAGAAATTATGCATCTTAAAATTTTAATTCCATAATTCGGATCAAAAATTTCCAATTCAAAATCTAACTTTTTATCTCCATTATAGAATTTAATGATTTCCCTTTTTACAATCTCTATGCTTTGAGGAGTAAAATAATTAAATAAATTTTCCTTAAATTTTTCAAAAGAAAAACCCATATAACCTTTTTCAAAAAATTTATTTACCTTTATGACTTTTAGCTTATGTATAAAATCAAATATAGCCTCTGGATATGTAATAAAATAAGTTTCCAGATTTTCTCCTATAATCTTTCTTAAAGTATTTAAATAATCTATCAATTCTTCCATATCAAGTTCAATAATTGGAATAGGGGCATCTTGTAATATTAAAAGATTTTCTTCAAGTATTTCTTTTATCTTCTCAATATCATATATTATGTAGATAACAATATTTTCCTTTATGAGGGGAAATACATCATAATGTATCTTTATATTTCCATTTCTCGTTAAAAGGGTATCTTTCTTGATGATTTTCTCTATATCTAAATCATTCAATTCTTTCTTATAATAGCCTGATAACCCTTCAAAAGCCTTATTGCAATCAAGGATCTTACCATTTAAATCTGTTATTAAAATGGAAAAATCAAAATCCAAATCATCCCTCATAAAATGTCTCCTTATCCCTACAAACCCTATTATATCATAGTATAATGATATAAAATTATGAAAAGGATAATTTTTTTTGTAATTTTTATTATCATATTATTGGAGATAGATTTCCCTCAGAGTATAGACCTTAGAGGAAGTCTAAATTTAAATCTTTATTACTCCTATTTTTCAGGAGATAGCTCTCTAAATTATTCTTCCAATATTAAAGAGGGTTTTTATCTTTCACAAAATTCCCAATTCTCATTAAATTATTCTCTTCCAAACCTATCATTATCCTTTAATTATCTTTCCCAACCTATAGAAAAGATTAATCTCTCCTTAGCTACAAAAAACTTTCTCCTATACTTCGGAAGTAGTATGTCCTTATCTATCTCTCCCCTTATCCTATATAACAAAACCCTTAATGGAATATATGGGAATTACAAAAATGATAAGTCCGATATAATTTTTGTGATATCCCAAATTGAGAGCAAAAAGAAGATAGCTAAAATATATGGTAACAATTCAGAGGGTCCCTATTTTATAGGGGATTTCTTTCTTATACCAAATAAAGAAAGGGTCTTTTTGAATGGAAGGGTATTAGAAAGAGATACAGATTATATTATAGACTACACCTATGGAATTTTATATTTTAGCTTCCCTATATCACAAGAGGATGAACTGCTTATAGAATATGAGGTTTCAGGATTTCAAGAGATATATAACCTGTATGGATTTAGTCTATCTTATAGCCCTATCCTCATAAATTTTGTAAATCTACAAGATACAAACACCAAAACTAATAGAAGATTTTTAGAAGGAAATATTATATTTAAAAAGGATTTCCAATCCTTAGAAATAAGAAGATCTTTTTCCTTCTTAGATGAGATCTATTCTGGATATGCAGATTATATAAAATATTCATTAACTCTACCTATATGGAATATAAATTTTGAATACCTATTTGGAGAGAAAAATTATCCATATATCCCACAAGTATTAGGAAATCTAAATCTCATTCCGGGAGAAAAAATCTATACCTTTAATTTAAAATTTAATCCTTCCTTTATAGATTTTCTTTTTAACTTCTCAAGAGGAAAAGATGGAGAAAAAATTACAAGTAATGCAAAATGGAATATATATTCTTCTAATATCCTTTTTTCCTATAAAAAGGAAAATGATAATGCTACTACTGGAGTATTTTTTACATATACAAAAGCCTTTTTAAACTTGGGATATCAAAAAGAAATCTCCCAAAGTTATGTAGCAAATATCTATTCTTATAGTTTCCAACCAAAAACAGATAATGCCCAATTTTATATATCTATATCTAAGAAAAATATAGATTTATCTGGAGCCATTTTAGAAGAAAATCAGCAAAAGGTAGGAATAACTTTTTTAAGTAAATCATGGGAGATAGGATTTGGAGAAAATTACAAAGAAAATATAAATTTAAATCCTTCCTCTCCAATAGATATAACCCAAAATTTTATCACTGATGGATACAATTCAATTTTTGAGCTCAATTATGTACCCATTCAAGATATCTCTATTTATATAAATAATATATATGTGGAAAATAATGGGACCTTTACCTACTATCTACCAGATGGCACTTATGAAACCTATACCGTAAGCTATACCATAGAGCAAAATCTATTAAATATATTATTTGAGGATGAAACTGGAAAAAATCCTCCACCCTCTGGCCTCACCATATCTGTAAATTATAAAGCCTACATTCCTCTCAAAAGTATTTCAAAAACTGATTCTTTTAGCCTAAAGCTTAAATTCCAAAATCTTTTCCTCTCTTTTTCTTATCAAAAAATCCTAAATGATTTAAAGGAAGATAAAGTGCTTACTCTTTCTACTTACGGTATGATTCTTCCTTCCCTTTGGATAAATATTACAGGAAGTACATACCTTGGAAAAATAAAAAATAATATTTCTCTAAATGCTACTTATTATTTCAATCCTTCCTCTTTTTATTTTGGCTTCTATTACAATGAAATAGAAGATAGAAGGATTTTATCCTCAAATATTAATTTGAAACTATCACTTACACCTTACGAGGCTAATTTAGGTATAGACTACTATAGAAATGAATATTCCAACAACTATTTTCAAAATATAGGTTACAATATAAATCTAAAGAGAAAATTTAATACATGGGAATGGAAAGGAACTATATCCAAAAATTGGAAATCTGCATCCTATAACCTTAGCCTTTATAGAACAAATCTCCAATGTTTATCCATATCCTTTAATTATTTTGAAGGAAAGAATGAATTTTTACTTTCCCATGAAGGATATAGCAATTCCACTAATAAATATACTCTTTCCTTTTCCTATTCTTCTTTTAAGCTACAAGATATTACTTTTTACATAAAATATGTATATAACGTATTAAATGATCAATTTCTTTCTATTTACCAAATTGGTGTAAAAGGTTCTATAAATTTTTAAAATTTGACATACTTTTTTGTAAGTAGTATTATTATCAAGGAATTTATAGGAATGAAAGGAGCGAAAGACCTTGAAAAAGAACAAATTCTACATTACAACTCCTATATATTATTCAAATTCTGAACCCCATATTGGGACTGTATATACTACCATTGTTGCGGATACCTTTGCCCGATTCTATAGGTTAAAAGATTATGATGTATTTTTCTTAACAGGTCTCGATGAACATGGTCAAAAATTAGCAAGAACCGCACAAGAAAAAGGCTATACTCCTCAAGAATATGTAGATATGATGGCTCAGAAGTTTTTAGATACATGGAAAAAAATTGGAATAACAAATGATGACTTTATAAGAACTACTCAGAAAAGACATGAAGAGGTTGTACAAAAAGTCTTTCAAAAACTATACGACAATGGATATCTATATAAAGGTACCTATGCAGGTTGGTATTGCACCCCTTGTGAAACATTCTATCAAAAAGAGGAACTCCATGATGGCAATTGTCCCAATTGTGGACGACCTGTGGAATTTTTAGAAGAAGAAACCTACTATTTTAAATTATCTGAGTTTGGTCCAGCCCTTTTGAAATACATTGAGGAACATCCTGAATTTGTATATCCTGAATCAAGAAGAAATGAAGTAATAAGCTTTATAAAGAGTGGATTAAAAGACATAAGTGCTACAAGAACCACTGTAAAATGGGGAATACCTGTGCCCTTTGATCCAAAGCATACAGTATATGTATGGTTTGATGCACTGGTAAATTATATAAGTGCCCTTGGATACTTAAGTGATGATGATACAAAATTTAGAAGATACTGGCCTGCAGATGTGCATCTTATAGGTAAGGATATTTTAAGATTCCATGCCATTATATGGCCTGCCATCCTTATGGCTCTAAACATCCCATTACCAAAAACTGTACTTGCCCATGGTTTCTGGACCATAAAGGGTGGAAAGATATCAAAATCAAAAGGAAATAAAGTAGATCCTCATGAATTGATAAATATTTATGGAGTGGATGCCTTAAGATACTTTTTACTTAGAGAGGTGTCCTTAGGCTTAGATGGAGAATATAGTGATGAAGCCTTCCACAGAAGATATACTTCAGATCTTGCTAATGATCTTGGTAATCTATTAAATAGGGTGCTTACAGTAGCAGAAAAATATAGTGAAGGTAAAGTACCAAATCCTTCAGAAATGAAAGAAGAAGATAAAGCCTTATTGAAAAAAACAGAAGAGACAGCAAAAAGGGTAGAGGAGGAAATGGAAAAATTTAATCCATCTTCAGCCCTTGGGAGTATCTGGGAAGTTATACAAGATGCCAATAGATATATAGACCAACAAGCTCCTTGGAATTTAACATCCGACAAAGAAAGATTAAATACAGTAATCTACATCCTTTTGGAGGCATTAAGAAGAATCTCCATTCTCCTATATGCATTCATACCTGATTCCGCTGTAAAAATTCAAGAACAATTGGGATATCAAGATCCTCAATTTTCTTGGGATCTTATAAAGGATGTTAAGATTCCAGTAGGACAAAAATTAAATAAAGGAAAAATCCTATTCCCAAGAGTAGAAAGAAAGGAAAAGGAAGAAAAAGAAGAAATAGCTTCAGAGCCAAAGATTACCATTGATGAATTCAAAAAGATAGATCTCAGAGTAGCCAAAGTGTTATCAGCAAGAAGGGTTGAAAACAGCGATAAATTGCTTCTTTTAGAGATTGATTTAGGAGATGAAAAAAGACAAATAGTGGCAGGAATTGCAGAACACTATAAGCCTGAAGATATGGTAGGAAAGGAAATCATTGTGGTGTATAATCTACAGCCAGCCAAAATAAGAGGATATGAATCTCAAGGTATGCTTCTTGCAGCCAAAGATTCAAAGGGTCGCCTTGCTATACTTACTCCTGAAAAGGAGGTAGACCCAGGATCGAAGGTGAGTTAAGATGCCATTAGCATTATATAGAAAATATAGGCCCCAAACCTTTGAAGAGGTTGTAGGCCAAGAACATATAGTAATAACATTACAAAATAGCCTTAAGTACAACCATATAGGTCATGCCTACCTCTTTGCAGGTCCAAGAGGTACAGGAAAGACCACTATAGCAAGGATCTTAGCAAAATCCCTTAACTGTGTGGAAGGACCAACACCAACCCCATGTCTAAAATGTGCTTCTTGTGTGGAAATAGCAGAAGGAAGAAGTATAGATGTAATTGAAATAGATGCTGCCTCTAATCGTGGCATAGATGAAATAAGGGATATCAGAGAGAAAGCAAGACTTTTACCTGTAAGGGATAGATATAAGGTATATATCATAGACGAAGTCCATATGTTAACAAATGAAGCCTTTAATGCCCTATTAAAGATATTAGAGGAGCCTCCAGATCATGTAGTATTTATTATGGCAACTACAGAACCTCAAAAGGTGCCTTTAACTATTCTTTCCCGATGTCAAAGATTTGATTTTAGAAGATTAACAAGGGATGAGATAATAAAACAATTGGCAAAAATTGCAGAAAAGGAAGGGGCTAAAATAACAGAAGGAGCATTAAAACTTATTGCTTTACAAGCCCAAGGCTCCTTAAGAGATTCCATTAGTCTTCTTGAGCAACTCTTGGTATATGGAGATCAAGAGATCAATGAAGAAATTGCTAGAAACTTACTTGGCCTTCCTACTTATGAATTTACTTATACTTTTGCAAAGGCCCTTGGAGAATATAACTTAGCAGAAGGATATAGTCTTCTTCAACAGATATTCCAGATGGGTAAAAACCCACAACAATTTGCAAGAGATCTATTACAACATTTCAGAAATCTCCTTCTCCTTAAGGCAGATCCAAGGGTTGGAAATCTTCTCTCCCTTACTCAAGAAGAGTACGATGAACTTATAGAAGAAACAAAATTATATAACATAAAAAGATTACAAGAAATCATTGATCAGCTTCTTATCTTAGAAAACAGACTTAGAGATCTTACCAATGCTCCATTAGTTATGGAGATGCTTTTAATTCCTCTCTTCATAAAACCTGAAGGTGGAGAGGTAATTTTAGAAACACCATCTGAGAAAGAAGAAAAGAAAGAAGAAGTTAAAAAACAAGAACCAGTGAAAGAAGAAAAGAAATCTGAAGAAAAAGGTATAAATATAGAGGTTATAAAGGATAAATGGACAACAGTATTAGAAAGGGTAAAGAAGAAAAAAGTATCCTTAGAAGCTATGCTTAGAGAGGCAAGAATTGTAGGAATAGATGAAGAGGGAAGATTAGTCCTTGGTCTTCCTAAAACATTATCATTCCTTAAAGAAAGATTAGAAGAGAGACCAAATAGAAGTGTGGTAGAGGAAAAAATAAGAGAAGTTTATGGAGTACAGATTCCAGTAAAATTTATTACCATGGAAGATGATCTAATTTTGGATAATCCAAAAATCTCAAAAAGGGAAGAAAATCTATCTTCCGAGGAGATAAAAAACTTCTTTAAGGGCAAAACCTTAGAATAGGAGGGATAAAGTGAAAGGAAATCCTTTTGAGGCCATGAAACAACTTAAGAAGATACAGGAAAAAATGGCAAAAATTGATGAAGAACTTGAACAGACCTTAGTTGAGGGTACAGCAGGTGGTGGGGTTGTAAAGATAGTTATGACCGCCAAAGAAGAGGTAAAAGAAGTAAAAATCGATCCTGAAGTAGTAAATAAAGAGGAGGTAGATGTATTGGAGGATCTCATCGCAGCTGCCTTAAGAGATGCCCTTACAAAGGCAAAGGAGAAGGCAGCTGAAAAGATGGGAAGTCTTACCGATGGGCTTCCTTTGCCTCCTGGACTCTTTTAAACTATGTCTGAAAAAAGCTTATTTGAACAGCTCATTGATGAGCTAAAAAAGATACCGGGAATTGGGCCAAAATCAGCCCAAAGAATAGCTTTCTACCTTATAAAACAACCACAGGAGAATGTGGAGCATTTAGCAAACACCATCTTAAAAGTTAAAAAACAAACAAAATATTGCTCCATTTGCTATAATCTCACCGAAAAAGACCCTTGTGAAATATGCTCCAATCCTGATAGAGAACAATCTATCATCTGTGTAGTAGCAGACCCAAAGGATGTATGGGCTATAGAAAAGACATCTCATTTTGAGGGAGTTTATCATGTCCTTGGAGGACTTATCTCTCCCCTTGATGGAGTATTTCCAGAAGATTTAAGAATAAAAGAGCTTATAGAAAGGGTTAAAAAGGGAAACATTGAGGAGGTAATGCTTGCCACTGACTCTACTCCAGAGGGGGAAGCTACCGCCCTATATATAGCTCGTCTTTTAATTCCTTATAAAGTAAAGGTTACACGTCTTGCACACGGTCTTCCTGCTGGCACAGAACTTGATTTTGCTGATGAAATTACCTTAATTCATGCCATAGATGGAAGACAAGAACTAAAAATAAATTTTTAAAGAAGGAGGTTGAAGTATGAAGGATATGTTAGAAGTTCGCTGGCACGCCAGAGCAGGGCAAGGAGCAAAGACCGCTTCTTATCTCCTTGCTGAGACAGCCATGGAGGCTGGAAAATTCATTCAAGCCTTCCCTGAATATGGTCCAGAAAGAACAGGAGCACCCATGAAGGCTTATACAAGAATAAGTGATAAACCTATAAGAATCCACAGTCAAGTATACAATCCAGATGTGGTAGTAGTTCTTGATAAAAGTCTTATAGGTAAGGTAAATGTATTGGAGGGGTTACCTCCCGATGGGATCATCATTGTAAATACTACTCAAGATCCTAAGGAGGTTAGAAAAGAACTGGGAATTACAGATAGAAAAATTTATACTGTAGATGCAACAGGTATAGCTCTTCAAACTATTGGCAGACCCATACCTAATACTCCCATGCTTGGTGCCCTAATAAGAGTAGTTCCTATAATTTCCTTAGAAGAGGTACTTAACCAATTGAAGAGAAAATTTGAAGGTAAATTTAAACCCGAGGTTATTGAGGGTAACCTTCAAGCTATAAAAAGAGCTTACGAGGAGGTAAAAGGAGAATGAAACTTCCAGGATGGAAAGAATTAGTTAATTTAGGTCCAATTCTTCCAGCTTCTACTTCTAAAGAGTATAAAACGGGAGATTGGAGAACCTTTAAACCAGAGATAGATTACAATAAATGTACTACATGTCTGTTTTGCTGGCTTTTCTGCCCTGAGTCTGCAGTAAAATTTGATGGACAAAAAGTATACATTGATTACGATTATTGTAAGGGTTGCGGAGTCTGCGCAGCAGAATGTCCTGTAAAAGCCATAATCATGAAAGAAGAAGAAAAGTAAAGGAGGGAAGAAGATGAAAACCCAAGTTAGAAAGATTGCTATAGAGGGAAATGAGGCAGCAGCATTAGCCTTCAAACAAGTAAATCCTGATGTGGTAGCTGCCTATCCTATAACTCCATCTACAGAAGTGGTGCAAAAATTCTCTGAATATGTAGCCAATGGAGAGGTAGATACAGAGTTTGTACCAGTAGAAAGTGAGCATAGTGCTATGAGCGCCTGTATTGGAGCATCTGCTGCTGGAGCAAGAGTTATGACTTCCACAGCATCCCAAGGTTTAGCCCTCATGTGGGAGATGCTTTACATAGCAGCTTCTTTAAGACTCCCCATTATAATGACGGTAGCAAATAGGGCTCTTTCCGCTCCTATTAACATCCATGGAGACCATAGTGATGCCATGGGAGCAAGAGATTCTGGATGGATCCAGATCTTCTCTGAAAATGTACAAGAAGTATATGACAATATATTCCAAGCAGTGAAGATTGCAGAAAATGAAAATGTAAGACTTCCTGTAATGGTAGGATATGATGGATTCATCACAAGCCATTCCGTAGAAACTATTGAGCTTCTTGATGATGATGTAGTAAGAAACTTTGTTGGAAAATATAGACCTAAATATACACTACTTGACGTAGATAATCCTATCTCTGTTGGACCTCTTGCTCTCACCGATTCTTATTTTGAGTTTAAAGTAGCACAAGCCTATGCTATCGAAAATTCTCTCCCCATCATTAAACAAGTAGGAAAAGAATATGGAGATCTTACAGGAAGATACTATGATGTAATTGAAAAATATAAGATGGATGGAGCAGAATATGTAATAGTTGCCATGAGTTCTACTGTGGGTACAGCAAAAGAGGTGGTAGATGCCCTTAGAGAGAAAGGGCTACCTGTAGGACTCCTTAAAATAAGAGTTTTTAGGCCATTCCCCACCGAGGATATAGTAAATGCATTAAAGGATGTAAAAGTGGTAGGAATCCTTGATAGAAGCATGGTACCAGGATCCTTTGGAGGACCTCTCTATCATGAAATTACATCTGCCATGTATCATTTTGATAAGAAACCAATAGCCCAAGCCTATGTATATGGTCTTGGTGGAAGAGATATCACCACAAACCATATAGAAAAGGTGTTTGAAGAACTTATGGAGATAGGTAAGAAGGGTAAGCCAAATCCTCTTACCTATATCGGAGTAAGAGAATAGGAGGTGCTAAAAATGGCAATAAACCTTAGAGAATTAGCATTAAAAGAAGAGAGATTAGTAAGTGGACATAGATTATGTGCAGGCTGTGGCGCCAGCATTATTGTAAGAATGGTATTAAATGCCATAGATGAGCCAGTAGTAGTAGCAAACGCCACAGGATGTCTTGAAGTGGCAACCACTATATTCCCATTCACATCTTGGAATGTGCCATGGATCCATAGTGCTTTTGAAAATTCAGCTGCCACTATATCAGGAGTGGAAGCAGCTTATAGAGCTTTAAAGAAAAAGGGAGAAATAAATAGAGAGATAAGATTTTTAAGCTTCTCAGGTGATGGAGGTACATATGATATAGGGCTTCAAGCCCTTTCTGGTGCTATCGAAAGAGGACATAGAGCAGTATATATATGTTACAACAATGAAGCCTACATGAACACAGGTATACAAAGATCCGGTGCAACACCAAGAGGAGCCTTTACCACCACATCTCCAGCTGGAAAGGTTATTCCTGGTAAGCCTCAAAAGAGAAAGAATCTTACAGAAATGATGGTGGCTAATGGAGCAAAATATGTAGCACAAGCCTCTCCAAGCCATTGGAGAGATCTAATGGAAAAAGTTAAAAAGGCTGTAAATACAGATGGTCCTGCCTTCTTAAACATATACTCCACATGTCCAAGGGGATGGAGAACACCAGATAACTCTGCTATAAGCATATCAAGACTCGCAGTAGAAACTGGAGCTTGGTTCCTCTATGAAGTAGAGGATGGAAAATACAAAATAAATTATAAACCTGCAAAAGGATTTAAACCTATTGAAGAATATATCAAGGCACAAGGAAGATTTGCCCATCTCTTAAAACCAGAAAACGCCCATGTATTGGAAGCCATTAAGAAAGATATTGAAGAAGAATGGAATAAACTTCTAAGACTTGAGGAAGTTACTAATAGATAATCATGGATAAGAATAGGCACCTCTCCTATAGGAGAGGTGCCATCCATATTAAAAAGAATACAGATTATAAACTGGGAGTACATTTATTCCGAGGCGATAGAGCTATTTTTGAAGATATAAAACTACTAAAGATAAATACCGCTCAAATCTTTTCTGGAAATCCAAGAAGCTACAGACCTAATAAAGAAAAACTTCCCACCTTTCCCTTTTCAAGTATATTTATTCATGCACCCTATGTGGTAAATATAGCGTCATCAGATGAAAAAGTATGGAATCTATCTATAAAAAAGGTAAAAGAAGAATTAAAACTTGCGGAAGAAATGGAATGGGAAGGAGTAGTAATACATGCAGGAAGCAGTAAGAAAATGGGAAAAGAAACTGCCAGAAAAAATTTTCTAAAAGCCTTAGAAAAAATCTTTGAAACTGATGGATTTAAAAGGGCAAAACTCATTATGGAAAATAGTGCGGGAGAAGGAGATGGCTGGGGATCCACATTAGAAGATTTAATCTCTGTGTATGAAGAATTTCCCGATATCTATTTCTGTCTTGATACATGTCATCTTTTTGCAGCTGGATATAATCTCAAAAATGAGAGAGTATGTAAAGAAACCTTTTATAATTTCTTTGAAAAGATACCTCAAGAAAAATTAGTTTTAATCCATATAAATGATTCTCACTTTCCTCTTGGATCAAAAAGGGACCAGCATGCCCACATAGGAAAAGGTGCCATGGGAGTTACCGCTTTCCAAAATTTATTAAAGATAGAAGAGGTAAGAAAAATTCCATTAATACTTGAAACTCCTAAGGACTCTCCCATGGCAGACCTTTATAATCTACATATAATAAGAAAGATACTTGAAAATTCCGACTAACCTGTTAAATACTTCTTCACAAATTTCATCTTTTCATAAGTATGGAATGTTCCTCCACCCTCATGACCATTAAAAGGATAAATCTTAATATCCTTTTCTCCTTTGTAATGATTATAGGCTGCAAAAACAGTAGATGGAGGACATATCATATCCATAAGACCTACAGAAAATAGAGCTTTAGCCTTTGCCCTTGCTGAGAAATTCACCCCATCAAAATAGGAGAGAGTTTTAAATACTTGATCTACATGATCTCTATGAGTTTTCAAATATTGTACTATCTCTTGATAGGGATGTCCATCGGTAATTTCTACAGCCCTTCTATAATGGCATAAGAAAGGCACATCAGGCATAGCAATCTTTAGATCTATACCAACATAGGTAGAAAGTCCAGCAACAGCAAGAGTTATACCTCCTCCTTGGCTTCCTCCTGTAATACCAACCCTATTCTTATCAACTTGAGGGAAGGAAAGTAAGGTCTCAACTGCCCTTACTGCATCTGTAAAAACCCTTCTATAATAATATTTCTTAGGGTCTAAAATACCCCTTGTCATAAATCCTGGATATTCTGGATAAAAAGGTTCATCATCATAATCAGGAGTATCTCCAGGACTCCATGAGCTTCCTTGTCCTCTTGTATCCATTACTAAGTGGGCAACTCCCATATTAGCCCACAAAAGAAAATCATAAGCAAAGCTCCTTCCACCACCATACCCAATATATTCCACAATACCTGGAAGCTTATCCTTTGTATTCTTTGGAATAATAAGCCATGCCTTTATCCTCTGCCCCTTATAACCAGAAAAAGTAACATCATAGGTCTCCACCAGTTCAAGCCCAAAATCTACCTTCTCAAAAACAGGATTCAAAGGATATTTTCTTGATTCTTCAAGGGTTTCCTTCCAAAAATCATCAAAATCCTTAAGCTCTTCCCTTTCAGGTAAATATTTCCAAAGCTCTGAAAGTGGCAGATCAAAAAGTGCCATAAAACACCTCCTCTAAAGTTTTTGTAAATAATTATACTACTAATATCACTAAATATGGTTAAAATAGATACCTTTAAGGTTGGTAAAATATTTAATATATAGTATAATAATTATAAAATAACAATTTATTTAATAGAGGTGATTTTTATGCCAGACATTAGATCTTTCCAGATTGCAGAAGGACTATATCTTATTAAAAATCCAAATATCTTTTTCAACTTTAATAGTTATCTTTTAACTTGTCCTGTAGATGAAAAGACAAAATTAAATATCCTTTTTGATCCTCTTCCCTTAAGATGTTTCCAGGATTTTGTAAAAGTACTTGATGACATCATAGGAGTAGAAAATATTGATATCATTTATACAAATCACCAAGATCCAGATCTTACATCATCAGTTCCTGCCCTTCTTGATCTTTCCAAAAAAGCCTTATATATTATCTCTCAAGATACATGGAGACTTGTTAGTGGATATAATATTGATCCTGACAGATATCAACCCATAGAACTTATACCTAATGGGAAACTTAAATTAGGTAAAGAAAGCGATGATTGTCTACAGTTTGTCCCTACACCATTTTGCCATTTTAAAGGAGCTTATGCAGTATACTATCCTAAATTAAGAACCCTTTTTACAGGAGATCTCCTTGGTGGAGCTTCCACAAAAAAGACTGATGGAATATATGCGGATATAGATTCTTGGATTGGTATTAAGCTCTTCCATGAAGTTTATATGCCTACAAAGGAAGCCTTAAAACTTGCTATAGATAGAATTGGAAGATTAGATCCTCTTCCAGAACTTATTCTTCCACAACATGGGGACATTATAAAAGGAGAATTAATAACAGAGTTTTTAAAAAGATTAAATGATATTGAGGTTGGATTAGATTATATGAATAAGGAAGAAAGAGAAAAGGAACTCTATATAAGAGTTTTTAACGATATGATGGACTATATAAGAAACAAATATGGAGAAAAAGTAGTAATTGAAAAATTAAACAATATAAGTACCCAAATGTCCAACTTCCCCGAGATAATTAAAATAGAAAATGGTGTAATATCTGAAATCTATATCTCAGCTACTACTGCCTTCGTATTCATTTATGATGCCTTCTGCCAAGATCTTCCAGAAAAGGATAAAGAAGATATAAGACTTCAATCTATTGCAACCTTCAAAAAATATAGCTTAGAAGTACCTGATGAGTTACTCCAAAAAAGAACTTCTTCCTTTGTAGATAGCTTTAGAAGAATCTTTGGATTGATAAGAAGATAAAAATAAAAAAGCCCTCCAATTTCATTTGGAGGGCTCCATAATTTATAATTTTTTACACCTTTTGTAAAAAGGCATTCATATCTTCAAAAGTACCAATAATATACAATATATCTCCCCTCTGAATCTTTTCTGTTGGGATTATATTCCCTATAACTTTACCTTCCCTTTGAATAGCAAAAATTGATAAATTATATTTACGTCTCAAATCCAATTCTTCAACTGTCTTTCCTATGATTGATTCAGGAGGCTCTATCTCAAAAATCTTAATATTAGCAGAAAACTCCATATAATCAATAATGTTTGGAGCCACTAATCTTTGAGCAAGTCTTACTCCCATATCTCTCTCAGGAAATACAATAAAATCCACACCAATCTTCTCAAGAATCTTTTCATGAGGCTCACTTATAGCCCTTGCAATCACAAATTTTACACCAAGTTCTTTAACCAAAAGCGCTGTAAGTACGCTTGATTCCACATCATGAGCAATAGAAACAATAGCCACATCTACATTCTGTACTCCCGCCTCCCTTAAAGCAATAATATTTGTAGAATCCAAAACCCTTGCGAAAGAGACATAATCTTTAACTTCCTCAACTTTGCTTTCATCCTTATCAATAGCTATTACAGAATATCCCATTCTTTCAAGGGTTAAAGCCACCGATACTCCAAACCTTCCAAGTCCAATTACCGCAAAACTACTTAGCTTTGCCTTCTCAATACCCATTTTTTTAAGTCTATAAGCTAAAGATTTCATAAATTAACCTATACTCACCTCCTCGGTTGGATATTCCACATGAGATCTCTTAGATACAGGAACTAAAATTGCCATACCTGCAGTTACAGTACCCACTCTTCCCAAAAACATGGTAATAATAATAACTACTCTTGCAAAAGGAGAAAGATAAGGAGTTATTCCTGTAGAAAGACCCACAGTACCAAAAGCAGATACTACTTCAAATAAGATATTGAGGGGAGGAAAAGGCTCTGTTATAAGGAGAAGAAGCCATGCCAAAATCACAAGAGTTAAAGAGAGCAAAAATACCGCATAAGCTCTTTTCACATTATCCCAAGTAATAGTTCTATCTTTAAAGTGAACATTTCTTCTTTCTAAAAGTACTGATACCACACTCAACCAAAGAACCAAAAAAGTTACCGTCTTTATACCGCCTCCAGTTCCTCCGGGTGACGCACCAATAAACATAAGGATTATCAAAACAAGAAGAGTAGAAAGGTAAAGCTTTCCAATATCTAAAGTATTAAATCCAGCGGTTCTTGGAGTTACAGACTGAAAATAAGCTCCTAAAATTTTCCCCCAAGGGCTTAGAGGCTTTAAGGATTTTGGATTATTATATTCCAAGATAAATATTAAAAGGGTACCTATAACAATCAAAAATAATGTTGTAATTATAGCCATCTTACTATGAAGGGAAAGATGCATTTTCTTTTTAGTAATTCTTTGGATAATATCATAGATAACAATAAAACCTATTCCACCAATTATAATAAGGGATGTTATAGTAAAGACCAAGTGAAAATTAGAAACATAACCTGTAAAACTCCTAAAACCACCAATAAGATCAAATCCTGCATTACAAAAAGCAGAAACCGAATGAAATATGGCAAATTTTATACTCTTTAAAAAAGAGTAATCTTTTATAAAAACAAAAAATAAAGAAAGAGCTCCTAATCCTTCAACAACAAAGACAGTGATTAATACACTCTTTAAAAAGGAAACAATTCCCTTTAAAGAAGTTGTATTTAATGAATATTGCAAATATAATCTTTCCTTAAGCTGTATCCGTCTATTTAGTAGTAGCATCATACCTGTAGCAATTACCGCATAACTTAATCCACCTATCTGAATCAAAAGTAGAATTACTAAATGTCCAAAATGGGACCAATAGGTACCTGTGTCCACAACCACAAGACCTGTTACACAAGTGGCAGATGTAGCTGTAAACAAAGCAGTAAGAAAATCAGTATATCTCCCTTGGGCTGAGGAGATAGGTAGCATCAGAAGAAGTGCACCTGTAAGAATTACTAAGGCAAAACTTATAACCAAAAATAGAGCAGGATCTAACCCCCTATTTTTAGGAGCCATATCCATATTAATCATAAATTAAAAAGATATCACCTCTTTTCAAAAAAAACGTATTTCGTTTAACGATTGAGTATTCTATATCTAAAAATTTTAAGAGTCAAATTTACTAAATTAATTGAAATCCAATGTATAGATATCATATAAGTTTATACATTTAATACATTTTTAATTGAAATCTAAGAACACAATATTTATAATTAAGCAAAATAAAACTCTTAAAAGAGGTTTTGAAATTATGGGTAGTGTGAAGGACTTAATAATTTTAGAGAATCCAAATGAAAATTCCCTTGGTAAAGGTAGATTTGTCTTTTCTGATAGATATTCTGTATTTGATTATGGGGAAATGCCAGACCATATAGAAGATAAAGGTAAAGCTATATGTATAGTTACATCTTTCTTCTTTGAAAAATTAGAAAATCTGGGAATTAAAACCCATTATATAGGAGTGGTAGAGGAAGATAAAGTAAAATCCCTTTCTGAACTAAAAAATCCATCTAATATTCTTGAATTCAAAATGGTAAGAGTGGTAAAACCTGAAATAAAAGATAATATCTACGATTATTCCATCTTTCAAAACCTTAATAACAATTTTCTTATTCCCTTAGAAGTTATATATAGAAATTCTCTTCCAGAAGGTTCCTCTGTATTTAAAAGATTAAAAGAAGAAAGTTTAAAAATTGAAGATCTTGGACTTAACAAGATGCCAACACCAGGAGAAAAACTTGAAAAACCAATAGTAGACTTTTCCACAAAATTAGAGGTAAATGACAGACATTTATCAAAAGAAGAGGCTCAAAAATTAAGTGGCCTTACCAAGGATGAATTTGAAAAACTTAGAAATCTTACCCTTTTTATAGATGATCTTATAACTCATGAAGCAGAAAAAATAAATTTAGTTAATGAGGATGGGAAATTTGAATATGCATTAGATATAAATAGAAACATAATGGTAGTAGATGCCATAGGTACCCTTGACGAATGTAGATTTACCTATAATGGTATACCTATAAGCAAGGAAATAGCAAGAATATATTATAGAAAAACCGAATGGTATAAAGAAGTGGAAGAGGCAAAGAAGAAAGATAGATTTAACTGGAAAAGTCTTGTAAATACACCTCCTCATCTTCCAAAAGAGCTAAAAGAACTTATATCCTCTATATATAAATCATATGCCAATGAGATCACCCAAAGAGAATGGTTTGATACTCCTCCTATGAAGGATCTTTTAAATAGACTTCAGGAACTTCTTCTTCAATAGCCATTAAATTTCTATAAAACCCTTTTTAAAATGTTTGTAAACTTTATAACATACCCCTTTTTTTAAAGAGTTCCACCTTTCATTGTCCTAACTTTATCCACAATTGTGGATAACTTTGTGGATAGGTTGTGGATAACTCTGTGGATAACTTTATAAATCTGTGGATAACTTTGTGGATAGAATGTTAATTGTGGATAATGTGGAAAACTTTGGAAAACTTATCCACATTTAAAAAGCATTTATTTCGTAACTCTTTATAACTTATCCACAATATCCACACCCCTAACTACTACAACAACATTTTTGCTTTATAATTCCCCTCTTGTATTTATAATAGTAGGCTGTAGATAAAATTTTGTGGATAAAAATGAAAATGCCCCCTTAATAGGGGGCTCTCTTTGAGAAAGGAAATTCTAACTGGGCTTTGTTTCTCTTGACAAAATTATAACTTATTTTTTGAATTTAAACAATAATATAAAAATCTTTAATATTACTAATAATAACACGAGTTACTTATATAGATTGAGGGAAGGAATAAAATTTTTCTTTCTATAAAAAAAGTTTCAGAGAAAAACGATTTATTTTAAAAGTATGATATAATTTTTTATATGATCCAGGAATTGGAGATTATAAAAAGACTTATTTTTTCTTTAATCCTATCTGGAATAATAGGATGGGAAAGGGAGAAGGAAGAGAAACCAGCTGGATTTAGGACTCATATTCTGGTTTCTCTTGGATCTACCCTTTTTATGATTATTTCAGCCTATGCTTTTCCTAATACTGATCCAACTCGTATTGCAGCTCAAGTGGTTACTGGTATAGGTTTTATAGGTGCAGGTACTATTTTAAGAAATGAATATTCTGTAAAAGGATTAACTACAGCAGCAAGTATATGGGCAGTTTCAGGTATAGGTATGGCTGTTGGTGCAGGTCTTTATTTCCCTACTGTTATTACCACATTATTTATATTAGCAGTTCTTATATTAGCAACAAAACTTGAAAAGATATTTATAGGATCTCATAGAGATTTAATATTGAAATGTAAAATAGAGGATAAACCAGGTGTTATAGGGGAGATTGGTACTGTTCTTGGTGAGCTTAAGGTTAATATAAAACAGATAGGATTAACATCTATAAATGAAAATATGGCAGAATTAAGTTTAATTTTGAGATTACCATCTAAGATAAAAAAAGAGGAGATTATTGAAAGACTTTCCAAAATGATATCTGTAAAAGAAATAGAAGTACTTTAACTAATTGTAACTCTTTAACTTTAAATAGTTAAGTTTTGACACACTTTTTATATAAATTTAAAAATTTATTTTCATTGAAAAGAATATAATCTTTGTTTTTTAATTATCTTAGGAAAGGAGATGATAAAATGAAAGTTAAGGAAGTAATATTAAAAAATAAATCGGGGTTGCATGCTCGGCCTGCAGCTATTTTTGTTCAAACAGCAAGCAAATTTAAAAGTAGAATAATAATAAAAACTAATGAAAAAGAAGCAGAAGCAAAAAGCATATTAAAAGTGCTTGCTTTAGGAGCTAATCAAGGTTCAAAGATTATATTAGAGGTTGAGGGGGAAGACGAAGAAGAAGCCTTAAAAACTCTTTCAGAACTTATAGAATCTGGATTAGGGAAGGGTAATGGGTAAAAAAGATAGAAAAGGAAAAATTTTAAGTATTATTTGGGATGCTTCTCATCCTATAAGAATAGAAGAGATAGCAGAGAAGACGGGGTATAGCTTATCTACTATTAGAAGAGAATTAAGAAGCATTGAAGAGATATTATTCAACTATGGGGTTGAGATTAAACATATTCCATATAAAGGAATACATATAACAAATCTGAAAGGAAACTCATATATTGATCTTATATCTTTAATGTCTCAGAATGAGCGATTATCTGATAAAGAAAGATGTAAATTGATGATTCGTGATCTTCTGCTGTCTAAAGAAAAAATAACATTAGAAAATTGGGAAGAGAAATTCAATGTAAGTCGTCCAACCATTGTAAAAGATTTTAAGAAAGTTAAAAAATGGATTATTAATCACAAACTAAATGTTATAGCGAAACCTCATTATGGGATAAAACTAATAGGTGAAGAAAAATATATTAGGCAGGGAATTTTAGATTTAATTTTAGAAAATTTATCAGAGGAGGAAAAAGGTAAATTATTAAATGAAATTCTTTTAAATTACAAGGCAAATTTACCATGGGTTGATGTATTACTGATTCCTTTTTTGGAATTATTAAATTTTTAAATGAGATTGAAAAAATAGAATATATAAAATTTACTGATGATAGTTTTCTGCATTTATTGTTAATTATTGGGATATCTATAAGCAGACTGAAAAAGGGTTATAAATTAGAAAACATCGAATTAAATAACCGTGATTTAAATCCTCCTTTTGACATTTTAGAGAGTTTATATGATTTAAATTTAGATATAAATGAACGAAACTTTATCATTTTATATTTACTTTCTTCTGAATTAGAAACAGGTAAAACTTTTCTTAAAGAAGATAAAGATTTAAGATACATAATAGAAAAAGGGATCTTTAATTCCTATTCTTTCAAAAGTAATACTTTTAGGGTTTTTTTGAATTATTTACAAATAGTTATTTTTAAAATTAAGAATAATATTAGCATATATAATCCCATGTTAGAAAAAATAAAAAAGAATTATCCAATTATATACTATATTTCATCAGAATTATCAAAAACTATTGAAAAAAAATATAATGTTCAAATTCCAGAAGAAGCAAAAGGATATATTACATTATATTTATTAAGACTTTTTGAAAGAATGGCTAAAAAGAAAAAGATTATTGTAATATGTCCCTCTGGTGTGTTAACAGCTAATCTTTTAGCTGAGAGGATAAAGAAGATTTTTGATGATGTTGAGATTGTGAAGATTACATCATTAAGAGAATTGCCAAAAATTCCATCAAAAGGATTTATATATATTAGTACTATCCCACTTTCGGATTTTGGATCATTTTATTTTCAAATATCACCATTATTTTCTAAAGATGAGGAAGAGAAACTTAAAAATTACATTTATAATTTTTATAAAGGAAAAATATATATAGATATTTTAGAAATAAAAAATGAAAAGGAAATCTATCAGTATGTCCCTGAGAATTCTACTATAATTACTATAAACAATAAACTATATTGGATCTTTTCTAAAGAGGAGACACAAGAAGAGAAGTTTATCTTATTTTATAATCTTCACGATAAATCCTATTATATGTATATTCATCTTTTTGATTATCTTAAGACTATATGGTTATCCCAAAGAATAGCCTCAAGTATATCTTTTAGAAATTTAAATAGAAGTAATATTAATAAAGATTATTTACTTAAATTGCTATATTCCTTAGAAAGGGGTCTTTAATATGAAAATATTAAAAGGTATTTCAGGTTCTCCGGGGATTGCTATGGGAAAGGTTTTTCTTTGGGTAAAAAAGGAAAAAGATTTGAATTATAAAAATGAGGAAGCAAAAAAGATTTGGAAGAAAGCAAAAGAAACTCTTAAAAATGAGTTAAGTAAAAAATTAGAAGGTTTGTCGGAGACTGAAAAGGATCTAGCAAACTTTTATTTGCTACTTTTAGATGACCCTACTTTTGAAGAGACTCTTTATAGTAAGATAGATGAGGATTTAGATTTTAAAAGTGCAGTTGAAGAGACCACAGAAAAATTCAAAAAGGAATTTTTAAATTTGGATGTTTATTTTAAAATGAGAGCCCAAGATATAGAGGCTCTTAAGGAAGAGATATTAAGAGTAGTTATTGGAGAGAGTTATCCAAATTTAGAGGAACCTTGTATATTAGTATCAAAAGAATTGACACCTTGGGAGTTAATCAATATTTCAAAAGATAAACTATTGGGTATAGTTAGTAAAAAAGGTGGAATTCTTTCTCACCTATCTATAATTGCAAGAAATTTAAATTTACCCCTTGTTATTGGTGTTGATATTTCAGAGATTAATGGGGGAGAATTTGCTATTTTGGATGGAGAAAAAGGGATTTTAATATTAAAGCCTTTATCTTTAGAAGTAGAAAAATATCAAAGATTATATGAACATTATAAGAATATTCGAGAAAAATCGGTACAATTTAAAAAATATATACCAAAGAAGGAAAATGGAGAAGTATTTTTTATTTCTGCGAATATAGGAAATTTAGAGGATGCTTTTTTAGCCTTAGAGCAAGGAGCTATGGGAATAGGCCTTTTTAGAACCGAATTTTTATTTTTAGAAAAGAATGAACCTCCATCAGAAGAAGAACAGTATGAAATTTATAAAAAAATAGGAGATTTGTTTGCTGATTACCCAGTTATTATAAGGACACTGGATGTTGGTGGAGATAAAAATATACCATATATACAGTTTGTAAAATACAGTTTGTAAAAGAAGAAAATCCAGCCTTAGGGCTTAGAGGAATTAGGTTTTCACTTTATGAGAGAGCACTTTTTAAAACCCAATTAAAAGCAATTTTGAGAGCAAGTTATAAAAATAATATTCATATAATGTTTCCTATGGTAGATATTGAAGAAGAAGTAATAGAAGCAAAGAAAATATTGTATGAAGTAGCAGAAGAATTGGAAAAAGAATGTAAAGAATATAAAATTCCACCTGTTGGTATAATGTTAGAAACTCCTATATCTATCTTAAATATAAATAGATTAGCATCCTTAGTGGATTTTTTCAGTTTGGGTACTAATGACCTTTTTCAGTATACCTTTGCTGTGGATAGGACGAACGAAAAGGTCTCTTATTTATATAAGCCATTTAATCCAGCTTTTTGGGAATATATTAAAGATGCTATAGACTCTGCTCATAAAAACAATAAATGGATTGGGATTTGCGGTGAACTGGGAGGAGATTTAAAAGCTTTCATGCTCCTTTATTCTTTGGGAATTGATGAGGTAAGTGTAGCTCCATTAAAAATTCCGATTTTGAAATTATTAAGTTCTAAAATATCTAAAATTGATGTTTCCTTATTAGACTTATTGCAAGAAGAGGAGCTACTTAATATGTTAGATGAAAAATTACAAAGAATTATAGAAGAAATATGAGATAAATGGTTAAGTTTTGGAATAATTATAAGTTTTTAATATTATTTTAACTTTATTGAATAGGATATGGATTTCTTTAATAATATCTAAAAAAATAGAGGTAGTGAAAATGTTAAATTTTTTAGAAGCTATAGGAGATAGAATAGAAATTATAGATAAGGTTGACTCATGGGAAGATGCTGTAAGAATTGGTGGAAAGCTCTTGGAGAAAGATGGTATTGTGAAACCTGATTATATAGATAAAATGATTGAGGTATGCAAAGAATTAGGACCTTATGTAGCTATAGCTCCAAAAGTAGCAATTCCCCATGCACGTCCTGAAGATGGAGCATTATCTTTTGGAGTTTCTTTATTAGTGATAAAAGAAGGAATAAATTTTGGCTCTCACAACGATCCTATATATCTTTTAATTTCTTTTGCTACTCTTGATAAAGAATCCCATCTTAAATTTTTGCAAGAACTTGCAGAAATTCTTCAAGATTCAGATAAGTTAGCAGAGCAGTTTATTAATTTTAAAGGTAAGGAAGAGATAAAAGATTATATAAATAAATTCTTTTCCCAAATTAATACTTAAGAGAGGTGTTATAAATGGGTGGTAAAAGACTTAAGATTGTAGCAGTTTGTGGAATGGGTTTAGGAAGCTCTTTAATATTAAAAATGAACATAGAAAAGGTGATCAAAGATCTTAATTTAGAAGCAGATGTTTCTACTACAGATATTTCTACTGCAAAGGCAGTAATAGGGGATGCAGATATAGTTATTACTTCTCCTGAGTTAGCACAGCAGATTGGAGATGTGAAGGCTAAAGTAGTTACAATCAAAAATTTTGTTAATTTTAATGAGATGAAAGAAGCTTTAGAGAAAGCCTTAAAAGGTTAAAAATATATGGGGAGGTGTTTCTATGTGGGTTCTTAAGTTGATTCAAGATATCCTAAGTGTACCTGCAATTTTAGTAGGTGTTGTATCTTTTGTTGGGTTGGTTGTTCAGAAAAAATCCTTCTCAGAAGTGATAAGTGGAAGCATAAAAACTATTTTGGGGTTTCTAATTTTGGTGGCTGGTGCTGTCACTTTGATTGGTTCATTAAATGCTTTAGGTCCGATGTTAGAAACAGGTTTTGGAATAAAGGGTGTTGTACCTAATAATGAGGCTATAGTTGCTATTGCTCAAAAAACCTTAGGTAAAGAAACAGCTTTGATAATGGTATTTGGTTTTATTGTAAACATTCTTCTTGCTCGTTTGACTCCATTTAAGTTTATATGGTTAACAGGACATCATAGCTTTTATATGGCTGCTTTAATTTCTGCAACCCTTGGAACTGCAGGCTTAAGTGGAATAGGTCTTGTAATTGTAGGAGCAATAATTTTAGGATTGATGCAAGTTTTGATGCCAGCATGGATCCATCCTTATATGAAGAAAGTAACAGGTTCTGATGAAATTGCTTTAGGCCATTTTGGAACATTGGGGTATTATGTTTCTGGTACTTTTGGAAAATTAGTTGGTAATCCTGAAGATAGTACTGAAAATATTTCTTTTCCAAGAAGTTTAGGATTTTTAAGAGAATCCATAGTAGCAACAGGTATAACAATGATTATAGTTTTTCTAATTGCAAGCATAGCAGCAGGTCCATCTTTTGTAGAATCTAAATTAAGTGGAGGTCAAAACTTTTTAGTATATGCTATTGTGCAAGCTTTAACCTTTGCTGCAGGGGTTGGAGTGGTAATTTATGGTGTTAGAATGATAATATCAGAGATTATACCTGCATTTAAAGGAATTTCTGACAAGATAGTACCAGAAGCAAAACCTGCTTTAGATTGTCCTGTTACTTTTCCTTATGCTCCTAATGCTGTAATAATAGGTTTCATATTTAGTTTCTTAGGCGGTATTCTCTCCATGCTAATTATGCCTCTATTCAACTTACCTGTTATTATTCCAGGGTTAGTACCACACTTCTTTGTAGGGGGCACTGCAGGAGTAATTGGTAATGCAACAGGAGGTAAAAAAGGAGCTATTTTAGGATCCTTTGTAAATGGTATTATCATTAGTTTTGGAGCAGCGTTATTGTTACCAGCTCTCGGAACTCTTGGATTTGAAAATACTACTTTTGGTGATTCTGATTTTCAATGGTTAGGTATCTTAATAAGTTTAGTTGCCAAGTTATTTAAATAATACAATTAAATAGTATAATTTATTAGTTTTAAACCCCTCTGTTCTTTTGTAGGGCAGAGGGGTTTTTATTAGAAGGTTTAAAATGAAGACAAAGAGGGCTTTTTTAATTGAGCCAAAAAAATTCAAGATTGATTATGTGGATGTAGAGCCAAAAAGTAATCAGGTATTGGTAAAAGTTGTTTCTTGTGGGCTCTGTAATTGGGAGCTTAATCATTGGGACATGAGTGGGCAGGGATTGTGGTAGATGTTGGATCTGATGTAAAAACTCTAAAGCCTGGGGATAAAGTAACTGCTTTACCAGATGATCTTAGTGGTTTTTCAGAATATACAGTAGTGGACGAGAAAAATTGTGTAAAACTTTCTGATAATATAAATTTGAAATATGCTCTCGGAGAACCATTAAAATGTATTGTTACAGTTTTAAGATCTGCATGACCAGAGGCTGGAGATTATGGAGTAATAGTGGGATGTGGATTTATGGGTTTATTATGTATTCAAGCATTAAAAGGAAATACATTGTCAGAACTTATTGCTGTTGATATTGATGAGAATAAATTAGATATGGCTTTAGAATTTGGTGCTACAAAGACAATTAATGCAGAAAAAGAAAATGTTGTAGAGAAAATACAAGATATAACAAAAGGGCATATGGCTGATTTTGTCATTGAAGGCACAGGAAATCCTAATGTACTTAATATTTGTCAGAGGTATTTAAGAACATCAAGAGGTAGATTGGTTTTAATGAGTTCCCATGAAACTGAGTGTGAGAAATTTGATTTTAGAGAAGCAATAAAAAGATCCATAGAGATAATAGTAGCTCATCCCTCTTATTCCTTAAATCCATTGGATGATTTAAGAAGGGCTGTAAATCTTTTAGAGAAGGGGACCTTTAATATAGAAAGATTGGTAACCCATGAATTTTCTTTGGAAAATATTCAAGAAGCTTTTGAAACCTTAGAGAATAAACCTAAGGGATATATTAAAGGATTAGTAGTAGTAAATGAGATCTGATAAGAGAAGATGCCCCCTATTCTGGAATATGGAATAAGGGGCATCTTAAAATTATTCCCAATCAAGGAGTCTTTTTTCTCCCTCAATCTTTTTGATATCAGTGATATCTTGTGTAACTTCTAAGGTTCCAAGATAGTTTCCTTTTTTATCCCTTACAGCAAAATATCTAATAAGTATTAATCTTCCATTTAAATTTATCCAGAAATCAGCATGATCTTTTGTTCCTTTCTTAAATTCATCTACAATCTTTTCTACAATATGGATACTTTTTTGAGGATGACATTGTTGCACTTTTCTACCTATCACAGCCTTTGTTCTTATAAATATTATATCCTTTGTTTCACTGAAATATCTTACCTCATCATTTTTGTCCACAAAGGTTATATCTACAGGAAGGGCACTTGGTAGGGACATAGGTACCACTTTTAAGGAAGTCAGATAAAATCTTGGTAAAAAGACCCACAGCTCTTAATAACT
>QGLW01000007.1_pt1 | contig 97192 bp, 97 predicted proteins | sample 1725341 | NCBI WGS metagenome assembly QGLW01 (sample SAMN05439265, study PRJNA331180) | Hot springs metagenome, whole genome shotgun sequencing project. | isolation source: microbial mat of Apron and Channel Facies of Mammoth Hot Springs | place: USA: Wyoming, Yellowstone National Park | collected... | reverse complement strand
TTTTTATTTCTTTCGCTAATCTTTCAAGCTGATTAGTTGTATAAATAAACTGTCTTATCTCTTTTGGATACCTCAAAGGGATTTTTATCTACTCATGTTCTCAGCACTTATATTTGGTCTTGGAGAGGCTTTGTGACATCATCTTCTGCTGCCCTTATTTCAGATGTAAGCAGGGAAAGACACCTTGGAACAGCCATGGGGGCCTTCGGCACTATATTTGATATAGGTCATGCCTCTGGTCCTATCCTTGTCGGTCTTTTAATCGCACGAGTGGATTATATCTATTCCTTCTGGATACTCTCTTTAATGCTCCTTCTCTCACTGCCTATTTTTATTTACCATGTGAAGGCAAGTTGAGGGGCTTGTACTTGATTTAAAATGGATAGCGAGCGTATTCCCTGCGGATTACTGCGGGGTCAAGTGAGCGAATATGATGTTATAATTATCTATGAAGAAGAGTCTTGATTTTATCTCCCGTTTATGAGAGATTCTTCTAAGGACTTTTTGAGATCAAGATTTGTTTTTATAAATCATTGAGGTCAATGTAATCTCATGAAGGCTATTGGGCTTGTGCCTGAGATAGCAACAAGAGGGGCTTTGAATGAGTTGAGGGAGAGATTGCTTGAGGCACTGAAGGATAATCTTCTGAAGATTGTCTTCTTTGGTTCAAGGGCTAGGGGGATTTTTGAGCCTGATTCTGATCTTGACCTACTCATACTTGTCAGGAAGAAAGACCATGAGACTGCCGACAGGATATTTTCTATAGCTCAGGAGATAGAAGATGCCATACTTCTCTATAGGATCTCTTTTTATATTTATCTTTATGACATAGAGGGCTATCTTGGTTTAAAAAAGGCAGGGAGCCTTTTTATCAAAAAAATTGAATCAGAAGGATTGGTGGTTTATGAAAGAGTCAATGACGATTGAGGTATGGAGCTTCTCAGGATAAAAAACCTTTTTTATACTGTAAATGACAGGCATATCATAAAGAACCTTAACCTCTCAATATATCCTCAGGAGATTTACGCCCTCCTCGGAGCAAATGGCTCAGGCAAAAGCACCCTTGCCTATCTCATAGTGGGCTGTGATGGTTACAGACCATCCTCAGGAGAGATAATCTTTGATGGGAAGATAATTAATGACCTTCCAGTGCATGAGAGGGCAAGACTTGGGATTACCATGGCATGGCTGGAGCCTGTAAGGTTTGAATGTATTTGTGTTGCTGATTATTTTACCCTAAGAGCCGATTTGTTTCTTCAACATCACTTCAGCCTTCATTATCACCAGCTCACTATCTCGAGATGGTAGGTCTTGAGCCATCCCTTTATCTTGACAGGATGGTTGACAGGTCCTAGAGTGGTGAAGAAAGGAAAAGGATAGAACTGGCCTCCCTGCTTGCCTTAAACCCGAGACTTGCAATCCTTGATGAGCCTGACTCTGGTATCGATATGCTCTCCACGCAGGACAACATTAATATCATAAATGCCTTCAAGGATAATGGTTCTGCTGTATTGCTCATAACCCACAGAGAGGAGATCGCCTTCATTGCTGACAGGGCATCCCAGATATGCCACGGTGAGATCATCATCTCAGACACCCCGGAAGAAATCTCAGGATAATATAAATCTAAGAGGTGTCTCGTGTGTGATGGAGAGGTGTGCCTCTTTATTGACAAATGGGTTCGGTACAATACATTTTATAGATGTAATAGCTGATGACATCGTAAAACCCATCTGGTAAACAATGGGGACTGAATGGGAGAAAGATATAGTATAGAAGGTTTTCTAAGAACAATTCCAGCATTCAGTGATGTCAGTGATACATGTATTTCTGAACTCACTAAGAGTCTTTACAAGCAGCAATACCACAAAGGGGAGCTGATTTATCAGCAGGGAGATACTGTCACTACGTTGTTTTTCGTGGAAATGGGTAAGATCGAGATTTATAAAACCGATATGAAAGGAAAACGGTTAACGTTGTGGTTTATTAATCCCGGTGAACTTTTTTTGTATCCCTACAGTTCCTTTTGCGATGGTCATTGCGAACGCTGAGGCCGTGAAAGATTCCATTGTCTATTGTCTTGAAAAAAATAATTTTGAACGACTTATTCAAATATGTTCTGAAGTTGTGATCGGTTTGCAGCGTTGCCTCTCGGGAAGGATCATGAACTATTCAGACTTTCTTGAGAATTTGGCCTTCAGCAATACCTCGTCACGTTTAGCCAAAATCCTGTTATTGCATCATGTTATTGATTTCGTTGGGAATAAAGTCTGTCAACTTTCACAAAACGAGATAACATCAATGACAGGGACGTGCAGGGAGACTGTATGCAGAATCTTGAATTGTCTCAAGAGAGAAAATATCATCAGTATCCAGCGCCGAAAGATAATAATTCATGATATCAAGAAGCTGAAAGCTAAGTGTGTCAGGTATTAAAATTATGGGAAGAGGAATTTCCTCTCCCCATAATTTAGGAGGGTAGAAAGTTTCTGACTTTTATTAACAGCCCTCGATGGCCTTTTTCTTCGGTCACTTTGCGGGTGATTCTTTCTTTACAATTTTCTTGTCCTTTATTGTTATGCTGTCTCCTTTACTTACCTCTGTCTATCATCAATTTCAATGGCAGGTCATCTTACCAACCCCGATCGAAATAGTTATCATATTACCCTCGATTTTTTTGACCTGTCCACTGATTTTGTCGCTGCAATAACCGGGCATTGCCAGACCCAAAGTAAACACTATGGCTGATACTACCCCTGTAAAACCATTTTCCCAGTTGTTTTCCTCCTGTATCATGATCTACGCTCTTATTCACCGAATTTCGGTGAGTTCCATTTAAGGCGGATGCCTCTTTTTGTCTTTTCCGAAGTATTTTTGCCATCCTTTTTCTCAGCCTTCTCCTCTTTGATAGCTTGTGTCGTATCAGTTTCAGTAAATTCAGACTGTATAGTCTTCCCGCCATTTTGTGAAGCGCGTATAAACTGGATACCATCTACTGTGTCAGCCTTCTCCTCGAGCGTTACTTCCTGCGTCTTACCAGACCTGAATTTTATTATAAGGGTATCGGAATAGGAGGGCAATGCCCAGAGAAGGGAAATAGATGCTGCCAATATCCATATCCATCCGATGTTCTTCATACAATAAAGCCTCCTCCTTTACGTGTCGGTTCTATCATGATCTCTACAGCACAATCTGAAACATGAGCCTGAATGTATCAAAATTCTTAATTCTCTGAAAGTTTGCGATCCCGAGCATTTGTGTCTCCTTATCAAAATCTGTCCTGAGATATTCAGCAGTAATACGGACATTATTCCCCTTGATGTAATAGTTGACACCTACCCCTTTCTGCTCAAGCTTTTGTTCATCTACGCCAAGGAGGTGAGCAAACCTCCAGTTTTCGTAAAGCACATAGGGCTGAAGTTTTCCCTCTTTCCCGATAGAAAATGGTAGCATGTAAGCAAGCTTTACGAACCATCCTTCTTTTTGACCATTCAGTCCTGCGACAAAGGTATTTCGGTCGGCAGGATTTCTGTTTGTCTTATAGGCATCATCGAAATCTACTTTTAAATACTGTGCATTCGTTGTTATTACGCCAAAATCGAAGGGATATTCAAACATGAGATCAGCGGAGTATGCCTGATAATCGACTGTCTCATCGTTTACTACTGTTCCATCTGGATTTACATTCTTAAACGCTGCGTCCGCCTCGTAAGCTGCGCCAACTCCTATGGTGAGTATCTTCTTCTTTCCGAAATAAGTTCCTACATAACCGGATCCCGGTTCCGGGTCTAAAAATGCATAATGAACCCTTGCTACATATTCAAAATTACTCTTAGGTTCTGGTGAGGTCTTATATACTGTGTCAGGTGTCAATTTTCCCAATGGCGTTGGAGAGGAGAACGTCCATTTATTCGTTCCTTCTCTGCCTTCCATAACAGCAAGCCAATATTTGAGCTTGTCATCAAAGAATGAGCCCCATAACACTACACCCAAATCACGGCTGAATTTGGCAGGAGATCCCCCATAGGGGGTGTAGACGAACATCGACCGATCGAGACTGAGCGGCCCAAAGCAATCATCGAGGTTAGCCCTCGTCAACGGGATTTTAGTAAGGCCGAGCTTCATATTCAGGGCCTTACTGAAACTGCCGATTAAATAGGCGTCTATAATCCTTACGTCACGATCATTCCAGTCATTGGTAGCAAGGGAGTATATATAGCCAAGTGGTGTTTTTGAAGTCCCTAAATTTCCGCATGTCTGAAAAACCACGCCCCAGTTATCGTTAATCATGCCTTTTAAGCTAAGTCTCGTCCTCTGAAAGTGCAAATCTTTGCGGCTTGATGTTCCTTTTACCCCTGACCCGAAATCGGTATTTTCTGCATAGACCTGGACCTTCAGGTCCATCTGTAAGTATCCCTCTTCCCCAAACTCAATCATCGGACCTGCAAAGGAATTATCAGCAACAGCAAAAACAAAAAGCATTAACAATACTGAGAAAAACACAATCAAAAATTTGCTCATAGAGCACCTCCTGTTTTAATTTTTTACATCTATATTTTAGTCCATAGCGTGCCTTTTATTGTGTAAAAATTTCTCTCTTTACCCTAGCCCTGTTTAACTCTCTTAAAGGTCTTCCCAATTCTTAGTACTTTCCCCTAATTAGCCTTGCATTTGTCTTGTTTCTTAGCTTTTTGAACTTTGTCTTTTTTACCCTTGTTAAAATATAATATGCAATATTATATCCAAATGTCAATAGTAAAAAAATTCAACATTATGGAATATTTGATAAAAATACTGAATTAGCTCAAAGAATTAAATATTTACGAAAAAATACTTGAAAATTCTCTCAAAAAATTCTCAAAACGATTTTAATAAAAAGAACAGCTAATAAAACACTACTAAATAAGGTGTTCAAAAATTTTAAATTTTAAACATAGTTTTGAACATCACTCCTAAGAGCCTTTAAAAACATTTTTTATAAACTTTGGCTTAGGTCTTATGAGTAAAAAGGGGAGTTTTGTTCAAACCATCAGTTTTTTTTAAACCTCTTTACTAAAAATCTTTAAAAGATAAAAACCCACGAGGCAAGCATTTATCAAAAGATAAAATAAAAAAAGATGAAAACTAGACTTCAAAAAATCTTTCAAAGAAAGTACGCTTTACCTGAAGAACTTCTGTTTGAAAAGGTCTGTTTGGCTCAAGAAATTTTTGAAAATTATGGAGAGTATTTTTTAAGGCTTAAAGATTTTGTGGAGCTTCTAAAAAAATACGAAAAAGCTATAGAGATATCAAACAAGAGAATGGATGAGTTTAAAAGCTTTAGTGAATGTCATGTTTGCACCGTCCTTGAGGGAAAGGGATGCTGCAAAGCAGGGCTTGAGAACGAGGCAACAGTAGCTATAATCCTTTTAAACTTTTTGCTAAAAAAGGAACTTCCCAAAGAAAGGGAGGTTCCAGGGAGGTGTTTCTTTGTCGGTCCTGTGGGTTGTAAGCTCTTTGCCAGACCTTCGCTATGTCGAGAATTTTTTTGTCGAAGGTTGTTAGACACATTTAAGCAGGAAGAGTATGTTTCAATCACTCAAGCCGTTGCGGAGGAGTTAACTTTACAGGGTGTATTGGTGAGGTATATTAAGAAGGAACTTGAGTTCTTGACTGGTGAGTTCTTGTATGAGCTTGATATCACGGGTTATAGTTCACCAGGAGGTAAATGAAGATGAAAAGAATAATCGTTTATGTAAGCCTATTCTTTAGCTTAGTTTTCTTTGGGTGTGCCAAAAAAGAAGCCCCACCCGTTACGGTATCACCAACTCTTTCTCCTCCTCAACCATCAGAGAGGGTTGAACCATCGAAGAAGGAGAGCGAGGAGAAAAAGGTTAGCCTAGAGGACCTTCTTAAAGAGCAGGATAAAAGGGCAGAAAAAAAGTTGGACCTTGAAACCATCAAGCTTTACGGAAGGGGGACCCCTCCTCTCTTTGCCATCTTCTTTGATTTCGATGACTACACCATCCGTTCTGACATGTGGGATAGGCTAAGAAGCAATGCCAAGTTCCTGCTTGAAAGAAAGGAGGTTAAGATTGTCCTTGAGGGAAACTGCGATGAAAGGGGGACAAACGAGTACAACCTTGCCTTAGGGATGAAAAGAGCCCTTGAAGTAAAGAAGGCGTTGGTTAGGCTTGGGGTTGAGGAGTCAGGGATTGAGGTGGTAAGCTTCGGAGAAGAGCGCCCTATTTGCTCTGAGCATGATGAGTCTTGTTATGCCTTGAATAGAAGGGTAGACTTTGTGATCAAACAAAAATGAAAAGGGGGAAAAGGGATGAGGAAGGTCTTTGTTGCGAGCCTTTTTATTTTGGCTTTTAGCCTTTTAATGATGGATTTAGCTCTTGCTCAATCTGATTTAAAGATTGCGGTAATAGACATAAAAAGGGTTGTCAACACTTCAAAGTATGGGCAAGAGGTGATGGAAAAACTACAGAAAAAGTATGAAGAGCTTCAAGCAAAGCTTGACGCTCGAGCAAAGGAGCTTGATGCCTTAAAAGAGGAGATAGAAAAGAAGGGCTCGCTATGGTCTCAAGAGGTCAGAGAAAAGAAACAACAGGAATTTCAAAAAAAATTAAGGGAATTTAGGACCATGCAGGAGGATGCTCAGCTTGAGATGCAGGAGTTAGAAAAGAAGCTCCTTGACCCCGTCTTTAAAGAGCTTGAAGGCATAATTAAGGATTATGTCCAAAAAGAAAAGATCGACCTTATCCTTGAGAAAAACCAGCCTGGCATCTACTACGCTAGCCCAAGGATCGACATATCTCCAAAGCTTGTAGAGCTTTTTGACAATTACTATGAGACAACTAAAGGAAAAAAGGAGGCACCAGCTTCTAAACCTGCAGAGACAAAAGGTAAAACGAAATAGCCCTTGAGCCAAGCTTATCTTCTTGCTGATGTAGGGGGCACAAACGCTCGGTTCGTCATCCTAACCACACCCCGAAGGGGCATAAGTCAAAAAGGGGTTTTAAGCCTAAAAAGCAAAGATTTTAGCGACTTTTTCTCTCTTCTCTTAGAAGCCCTATCTTTCTTTAAGGTTGAACATCGGGATACCGTTGCCTGTATTGCCGTAGCTGGTCCTGTGTTTAAGGGAAGGGCAAGGCTTACGAACCTTGGCTGGGAAATAGAAGAAAGAAAAATAAAAACCGAGTTTCCTTTTAAAAAGCTAATCCTTATGAACGACCTATTTGCCGGTTCAGCCTCTTTAGCAAAGCTGAAAAAGAAGGACCTTAAATTAGTAAAAGAGGGAAGGATTAACAAGGGAGTTTGGGTTGCTATTTTTTGCGGAACTGGATTAGGGGTAGGGGTTTTAGTAAAAGAGAAACCTTTAACCCTAATTTCAACCGAAGCTGGACATATCTTTTTGCAAGCATTAGATAGCTTTGACTTAAAATTTTTAGACTTTTTAAAAGAAAAGCAGAAAGAGCTTTGCTATGAAGAGGTTTTATCAGGAAGGGGGCTTGAAAACCTTTATGAATTCTTTCATGGTGAAAGGTTCTCTGCACCCATGATTACTGCCCTTGCAAAGAAGCAAGATAAAAGGGCAGGGCAAGCTGTGAAGACTTATTTCAAATATCTGGCTAGATTTTGCTCTCAATTAGCCCTTTGCTATCTTCCTTTAGGAGGGGTCTACCTTAGCGGCGGCGTCATAAACGCTTTGATAGATTTTCTTTTTGAGAAGGAGTATAAGTCCGTTTTTATGGAAAACTTCGTATCTTCCTTCAGGCTAAACTTTTTACTTGAAGAACTTCCTATCTATGCGATAGGGCATCCCTTTCCAGTTCTTTTAGGATGTAAAGCCATTGTTGAGAGCCTTGAAGCCTGATTTTTCTTGTGTTTAGGTCTAAATGCTCAAAAAAAATAGAAAGAGGCTCTACCTTGGGCGGTAAAAAACTTAGTCTATCTGCCCATTCAACGACTATGATCCCCTCTTCTAAGTTTTCCCAAAGCCCAAGCTCAAAAGCCTCCTCTTCGCTTAACCGGTAGAGGTCAACATGATAGATGGGATAGCGTCCTTTATAGATGTTTATCAACGAAAAGGTTGGGCTAACCACGAAGGTATCTTCGGGGACTTCAAGGGCTTCGCAAAGTGCTTTTATGAAGGTTGTTTTCCCGGAGCCAAGGTCTCCATAGAGAAGAAGAAGGGTTTCCGGTCTTAGATGTTTGCCAAGCCTGCGAGCAAGTTCTTTTGTTTCTTCGGGAGAGGTTGTGATGAATTCTATGCTAATTAGATTTGACATTCGGTCCAAGGATTAAGAGGTAAGCTCGGTCCTTTTTAAGATACTTTTTTATAATGTCTTTCAATCTTTCGCCATCGACCTTTTTTATTTCTTCCTCATACTTCTTTTGATAGTCCCAGCCGAGACCAAGGACCTCGTTTAGAGCCATGTCTTCAGCTTTAGCGATGTTGCTCTGAAGAGAAAGTCTATACCTCCCAAGGAGCCTGTTTTTGCCTCGTTCTATCTCCTCTTGGGTTAGACCTTCTGAGCTTATCTTTTCTAAGATTTCAAAAAAGCCAGCTACGGCTTGGTCTGTTTTCTCAGGGGAGCAGGCGATGTAGAAGGTAAAAATAGAGGCTTTAGGATACATAACAAGGAAAGAGGTGACGGCGTAGGCAAGAGACCGCTCATCCCTCAAGGTTCTAAAAAGCCTGCTTTCCATTCCTGAGAAGATGCTGTTTAGAACCTCGATCGTTTGTCTTTCTGGAGAGAGAAGCCCAGGCAAAACAAAACCAAAAAGAACTTGGGTTTGAAAGCTTTCCTTAGGGGTAAACCTTTTGCCAGGCTTGGGAAAAAGTGGCTCAGGCTCTTCCCTTTTCTCTTCTTTTCTAAGCGCTCCTTTCTCAAAGTATTTCTTAAGTTTTAGCTTTATGTCTACCGGGTTAAAATCACCAACGACAACGAGCGTTCCTTGGTCAAGGTTCACGAAATCTTGATAAGCCTTCCTTAGGTCTTCGCAGGTGAAACTTTGATAGAAGGCTTGAGAGCCTGCTTGGTTTAAGCCATAGGGATGGTCTGGAAAGATAAACTCTAAGAATTCTTTAAGAGCAAGGGAGAGGGGTTGGTCTTCCTGCCGATGAAGCATGGACATAAGCTCAGGCTTTGCCTTTTCGCATTCTTCCTCGCTAAAGCTTGGGTCAAAAAGGATTTCTGAAAAGAGCTCCAAGGTTTGGTCAAGGTTCTTGGATAAGCTCAGCGCCTTTAATCCGAAGGTATTTCTTCCGGTGTAGCCAACGATTGATGAGCCAAGATTTTCTAAGGTGCGAGAAGTTTCTTCAGCTGACCTTTTCTTTGTGCCCCTTGTCCAAATAAGGGTTAGGGCTTGGAAGAGACCATTGTTTTCTTTATTTTCAAACCTTACTCCTCCCGGAAAGACTAAAGCAAGCCCAACGGTTGGGGTTTCTTTCTGCGGTTTTAAGATAACCTTTAAGTGGTTTTTAAGGCGGAAGACTTGAGCCTCCTCAAGAAGGACCTCCTTTTCTACTATCTTTCTCAATTCCTCTTCACCAAAAAGGGCCTTCTCAGAGAGAAAAACTACCGTTAGTTTAGAGGGGTTAAAGATCTTTTCTGCCAGCCTTTGTAAATCCTCGGATGTTGCCCTTTCAATTTGTTTGACATACCAGTCGATGTCTTTGTATGTGCCTCTAATCAGCTCAAAGGTTGCAAGGGTCCTTGAAAGACCATCCGTAGATTCCTGCCCGTAGATAAAGCTTGATAGGACCTGCGTTTTTGCTCGTCTTAATTCCTCTTCCGATAGGCCAAAGTGTTTTATCTTTAAGACTTCCTTTAAAGTTTCTCGTAAGATAGGATGGAAATTTTGAGGGTCTGCAGTTCCTGTAATTTCAAAGAGACCAGGACCTGAGGGAGTTAGAGCGCTTGCTGAGATGCTTTTTACGAGGTTTAGTTCCCTTTTTAAGCGTAGGTAAAGCCTTGAGGTTTCCCCACCGCCGAGGACCTCCGCTAACAGGTCGGCAAGAGGAGCATCATTTTCCTTTAAAGATGGCGCAGGAAAGGAAAGGGCGAAGTAGCCCTCTTTTACTCTTCTTTCAACCCAAGAAAGGATGGGCTTTTCCGCATAGGGTTCAATAGGAAAGACAACTTGCTTGAGAGTTCTTTTTGGTAGGTTAGAGAAATACTTTTCTGAAAGCTTCAGCACCTCATCATAAGGCAAGTTTCCGGCAATAACTAAAACCATATTTTCTGGGGTGTAAAAGTGGTTCACAAAGTAGAAAAGGTCATCCCTTGTGAGAGAGCGAACCGTGTTTTCAAACCCGATGATGGGTCTACGGTAGGGATATTTGGTGTAGGATTTCTTCATCAGCTCTTCGTAGAGGACCACATAGGGATTGTCAAGGCGCATCTTCATTTCTTCAACGACTACTTCTTTTTCCTTAGAAAGCTCGTTTGGGTCAAAGATTGGGTGAAAGGCCGCTTCAGAGAGGACATCAAGGGCGGTCTCAAAAACTTCTGTGGGGCCAGACACATAGTAGCAGGTGTAGTCGTAGGAGGTAAAGGCGTTGATGTATCCACCCTTTGCCTCAACAGCGCCGGAGATATCTTCAGGCTTCTTATGCTCTGTTCCTTTAAATATCATGTGCTCGATAAGATGGGTAATTCCTGCTACTTCATCCCACTCGTAGTTGCTTCCTACCTTTACGCAGAGCTTTACCGTGACTACCCTTTCCCTCTGATAGGGGAAAAAGAGAACTTTTAAGCCTGAAGAAAGGGTATGAACTTTAACCTTTTGGGTTAAGTCAAGGGAAGAAAAGCCAAAGTTTGGCTCCATAAGCACCCCCAGGATTAAAAGGAAAAGAGTTTGAGCAAGGAAGGCTAATTTTTTCATGCTAATTTAATTTAGAACCAATTGGACAATTTGACAAGGCAATAGTAAAATTTTGTTAACAAAGTTGTAGTTTACTCTGTTTGAGTTTGATGTTTAGGCGAGGCTTACTTTTTTATTTTTTTATTATAAGGGGAATAAAAAAGTCGAGGGTAACCGAATGGATTTAAGTTTAGGTATTTCGAAAAAATGGGACCATTTTGTGGATAAGTTTTTTCTTTTTCTAACCTTTCTGGGGGCTGTTCTTGTACCTCTTTTTCTCATCGGGATATTGATTGTATTTTTAAAAGAGGCAAGTTTAGCCATTCAGAAGTTTGGGTTTGTTAGTTTTATTTTTTCTCCCGAGTGGGACCCGGTTTTTGAAAAGTTTGGGGGGGCTGTCCCTTTAACTGGCACCGTTCTCGTAGCTTTTATTGCTCTAATTCTTGGGGTTCCTATTGCCTTAGGTATAGCCATTTTTGTATCTGAAGTTTGTCCAAATTTCTTAAAACAACCGATAAGGCTTGCAGTTGACCTTCTTGCAGCTATTCCAAGCATTATTTACGGGTTATGGGGGCTTTTTACTCTTGCACCTATTCATGCAAGCTACATCGAACCATTTTTACAAAAGGTTTTTACTTCAATTCCTTTTCTTGGGAAGCTTTTTGAAGGAACCCCTTTGGGCATAGACCTCTTTACTGCGGGCATTGTTCTAAGTATTATGATCATTCCCTTTACCGCTTCCATCGCTATCGAATCTTTTTATCTTGTTCCTCGGGTTTTAAAGGAATCTGCTTATGGTATGGGGGCTACGAAGTGGGAGGTTATAAAGGATGTGATGTTCCCCTATTGTAGAATAGGTATATTTGGTGGAATGGGGTTATCTTTGGGGAGAGCTCTTGGAGAGACTATGGCAGTTGCCTTTGTGCTTGGGAACATTAACAAATTTCCAACTTCCCTTTTAACTCCAACTACAACAGTAACGGTAAAGCTTGCAAATGAGTTTACCGAGGCAGATAAGGACATCCATCTCTCAGCCCTTTTCTATCTTGCCTTGCTCCTCTATGTCTTGAGCCTTTTTATCATTGGGACCTCTAAATACCTCATTATGAGGGTTAAAAAATGAGAGAGAGGGTCTTTAAGATTCGGAAACTCACTAGCATAATCATCCTTACCATTACTGGTTTATGTGCACTGTGGGGTATTTTTTGGCTTTTCTTTATAATCTTCGATGTAATTCGCCATGGTATAGCCTCTATCAACCCCTCACTTTTCTTAGAAGTTCCTATGCCACCTGGAGAGCCTGGAGGAGGGCTAAAGCATGCTTTTATTGGACATTTTCTCATCACACTTGGTGCTGTTTCGTTAGGTATCCCTTTAGGGATACTTGCAGGAACATTCTTAGCAGAGTATGGAAGAAATTACCGCTTATCCAAGGTTATAAGCTTTCTTGCAGATACTATGGTTAGTGTGCCTGCTATCTTAATAGGGGCATTTGTATACGCTAATATGGTAAAACCGTTAGGACATTTTAGCGGTTGGGCTGGAAGTGTAGCTTTAGCCATCATCATGTTTCCGGTGGTTATTCGTTCAACCGAGCACATGCTAAAGTTAGTTCCATGGACCATGAGAGAAGCAGCCTTTGCCCTTGGTGCACCCTATTACAAAGTAATCCTGCAAGTGCTTTATCCTGCCATAAAGACAGGGCTATTAACAGGTGCTTTGTTAGCCATAGCACGAGAAATAGGCGAAGCAGCACCTTTACTTTTTACCTCCTTCAACAACAACTTTCTTTCATATAATATGAATGGACCCATGGCTTCCCTTACTGTAACAATCTTTGTGTATGCTATGGGTCCCTATGATTACTGGCACACTCAAGCTTGGGCTGCGGCTTTTGTGATCGCCATAACAATACTTATTCTCAATTTTATTGCCAGGATAATACTAAAGGGAGGTAAACATTGAACCTCGAGCTTGAGGTAAAAAACCTATCCTTTTACTATGCAGGATGTTCGGAACCGTCTCTGAAAAACATAAACTTCCCCATCTATAAGCACAAGGTTACAGCCCTTATCGGACCAAGTGGTTGCGGAAAGACAACCCTTCTCCGTTGCTTTAACCGTATGCACGACCTTTATCCTGGAAACAGGTACGAGGGAGAAATCCTTTTTAGAGTAAGAAACATCCTTGCTCCCGATGTAGACTTGATAGAATTGCGAACAAAAATTGGAATGGTCTTTCAGAAGCCTACCCCTTTTCCGATGAGCATATTCGACAATGTAGCTTATGGATTAAGACTGCGGGGGATAAAAAACAAGAAAGAGCTTGCAGAAAGAGTTGAAAAAGCCCTTCGTGAGGCTGCTCTTTGGGATGAAGTCAAGGATAAGCTTAAAGAGAGCGGTCTATCGCTCTCAGGTGGTCAACAGCAAAGGCTTTGCATAGCAAGAGCTATTGCGGTTGAGCCAGAAGTCCTACTTTTTGATGAGCCAACCTCAGCCTTAGACCCCATTTCAACCGCAAAAATTGAAGACCTTATCGTCCAGCTAAAAGAAAAGATAACCATCGTCATAGTTACTCACAACATGCAGCAGGCAGCAAGGATCTCCGATTTTACTGCCTTCATGTATCTTGGGGAGCTCGTGGAGTTTGGACCAACAGAAAAAATATTTACTAATCCAGAGAAGAAGCTCACCGAAGATTACATCACCGGCAGGTTTGGTTAATAAAACCTCTTGATTTAAGTCAAGGTATAAATCTTTTCTAGGGATAATCTTTTAAATCAAAGGCAGGGGAAAAGCAATGAGATGTCCTGGGCAGGATACTCGCTATTGGAAGGAAGATGCCATCTTTGAGGTTGAGTGTCCCCATTGTGGGGCGCTTGTTGAGTTCTTTAAGGATGATACCTCAAGGAAATGTCCAAGCTGTAAGCGGGTGCTTGTCAATCCAAGGATGGATTTTGGGTGTGCCCTCTATTGCCAATACGCTGAGCTTTGCCTTGGTGAACTTCCAAAGAAGGTCTTGAGAGAAAGGAGTAACCTCCTTAAAGAACGCATAGCAGTTGAGGTTGAAAAAAGGCTTCCTAAAGAGCTTTTTAAAGAAATCTCAAGTTTAGTAAGAGAAATGGAAGAAAAGGCTAAAGAGGCGGGAAAATCTCCTGGCTTAAACCTACTACTCCTCTATTTTTATTATCTGTCAAAGGATGATTTAAAGGAAGTCGCGGAGAAGTCTCGTCTGCAAGAGCCTGTGCTTGATGACATATGGCTAAAGCTTAAGGAGCTTAAAGAAGGACTAACCCCAAGGGAATTATTTGAAGCTTTAACCTAAAAAAAGGAGGGGTAAACCATGGCGAAGGTTATAAGGAAGATCATCGAGGTCGATGAAGAGCTTTGCAACGGCTGTGGTAAATGCGTGCTTGCTTGTCAAGAGGGGGCGATAGCCATCATCGAAGGCAAGGCGAGGCTTGTTAGCGAAATCCTCTGCGACGGTTTAGGGGCTTGCCTTGGAGAATGTCCAACCGGTGCCCTTCGTATCGTAGAGAGGAAAGCTCTTCCCTTTGATGAAAGGGCTGTTGAAGAACATCTCCATCACCTAAAGAAAATCGAAGAGACATTCCAACAAACAATGGCTTGCGGTTGCACATCAACTTAGGTAAGAATTCTTGAAACAGAGGAAAAGCCTGCTTTTAAGCCTCAGGATATCCCCTCCTCCCTTACCCATTGGCCGGTTCAGATAAGGCTTATTCCAACCCATGCCCCTTTTTTGAGAAATGCTCATCTTTTAGTCTGTGCCGACTGCGTCCCCTTAGCCTATCCTGAGCTTCATACTAAGCTCCTTCCCGGAAAAAGGGTCATGATAGGTTGTCCAAAGTTTGACCCAGCAGACCTTTACATCGAAAAGTTTGCCGAAATCTTTAGCAAAGTGCCCCTGAAGTCTCTCGAGCTTGCCATAATGGAAGTGCCTTGCTGTCGTGGGCTTCTTTTTATTCTTGACCAAGCACGAAGTCTTGCCAACAAGGATTTTAAATTTAAAGTTCATACCATAGGAGTAAAGGGTGAGATCCTAAGAACGGAGGAGGCTTAATGGAGTGGACTCCTAAGGCCGAAGCCTACCTTAAAAAGGTTCCCTTTTTTGTCAGAAAAAAGGTAAAAAGGGAGGTAGAAAAGTATCTTCAGGAAAGGGGAAAGAAAAGAATTACCCTTGAAGACCTTTTAGAGGCCAAGGAAGCTCTGCTAAGTAAAATGTCTGAAGCGGAAAAGGGCTATGAAGTATCTGGATGCTTTGGCGTGGATTCCTGCCCAAACGCTATAACGGCTTCAAGCCATCTTTTATCTTCTTTAGAGAAGATTTTAGAAGAAGAAAAGCTTACCCAATTTTTGATTTCAAAAGTTGGACCAAAGTTGAAGGCTCATCATAAGTTTAAGGTTCGCCTTTCTGAGTGCCCAAACTCCTGCTCCCAGATCCATATTTGCGACTTTGCTCTTCACGGAGTGGTAAAAATCTCCGTCAATCCTAAGGCTTGTAGCTTTTGTGGCTCCTGCTTTGAAGTCTGCGAAGAGGGCGCTATTGAGCTTACCGAGTTTGGTCCCACTATTAATGAAGAGCTTTGCGTTGGCTGTGGTCATTGCCTAAAGGTATGTCCAGAATCTGCCTTATCCGAGGAGTTCCGAGGCTATAAGGTATACTTAGGGGGAAAGCTTGGGCGTCATCCCCGTTTGGCAACCTTCCTTGATTATTATAAGGCGGAAGACATACCCGAGCTTTTGAGGAAGGTCCTTTACCTCTACAAAAAACACAACCAAGAGGGAGAAAGACTTGGAGCCATCATTGAGAGATTATCTTGGGAGGGGTTTATTAAGGAGCTTAGAGATTTAGTTTAAAACATCAAAGGTGTTTTCAGGACGGCTTGCTGACTCCTTTTCTTGTCTTTCGCTTCTATACTCTTGAAAGTATTGCAAGACTTCACCGTTTAGAACCCTTTTTGCTCCTACAAATCGAGCCCTATAGTAGGGGTCATCAAGGGAGTCGATGGCAAAGCCTTTTCTGTTCGAAGAGACATGGACAAACTTGTTGTCGCCTATGTAGATCCCTACATGGGTAACTGGAGCGCGCTTTGATGTTCTAAAAAAGACAAGGTCTCCCGGAATAAGCTCGTTTTTATCTACCTCCTGCCCTACAAGATACTGATGATAAGAGCTTCTCGGAAGTTTGACCCCAAGCTCGCTATAAACCCTTTGAACAAAGGCAGAACAATCAAGAGCTCCGTTTCCTTCCCCTCCAAAGCGGTATTTCACATTAGCATACTGTCTGCTAATTTCTAAGAATTTCTCCCTTAGAGCTTGAACTTCGACTTTGCCCAGGGTAAACCTTCCAAACTTTTTCGTCAAAGGCTCTTCTTCTGCTTTAAACATGGCTTTAGGCTCCCTTAAACGGGGCTTCTCAAGGTCTTGAGAGGGAATTTTCAATTCCTGCCCCACTAAGATGATGTTATCCTCTAAACCGTTTAAAAGCTTTATCTCTTCTACAGAGACACCATACATTAAGGATATTCTGTATAAAGTTTCCCCCTCCTTTACTGGATGAACAACATAGGGCTCATTTGAAAAGCTTTTAAACATATCTGAGGTAAGAGAGAAAGAAAGCCTTATCTCTTCGCCCTTTTCTACCTTGACTAATAGCCTTTGTCCAGGCTTAAGTCTTGCTGTCCTTAGATGATTTAGCCTTTTTATTTTCTCTGGCGTAGTGTGGTATTTTCGGGCTAAGCTTGCTAAGGTCTCGCCTTTTTTAACTACATGATATACCTTCCTTTCAGCCAAACGCTTTTTTGCTCTTTCATCATTAGCTTCAGACAGAGGCTTCTTTGGTTCTGCTTCAACTTCCTGTCCTTTAGGGGGTGTTTTAGGTTTTTCTGTTGTTTTTTCTATTTCTTTGGGTTTTTCAGGCTCCTTTGGCTGTTCTAAGATTTTAGCCTTACCAGAAATCTTAAGGACCATACCTTCACGAATGGTTAAATCAGTAAGACCGTTTGCCTCAAGGATTTCTCCGACGCTCAAGCCATATTTTTTGGCAATGCTAAAAAGCGTTTCACCCTTAGATACTTTATGCTCAAGGAATTGTGCCTGAGGTCCCTCCGGGGCGGATGCTTTGGACGGTGATACATCCTTGGTAGATTCTGTTTTTTGCCTTCTTATAACCAAAACTTGCCCAACCTTAAGCGCAGGGCTTGTTAAACCGTTCATAGCCATAAGCTTTTCAGTGCTTAAGCCAAACTGCTTGGCAATGCGAAAAAGATTGTCCCCCTTCTTCACCTGATAGGTTATCTCGCCCTCTGTGCTTGCGAAGTTTGAGATTGAGTTAGATCGGGTAAAGGATTTAGAAGAAGATTTAGAAGTCTTTTTTGAGGTTTTGGGCTTTGCAGATTGTTTGGATGTTTTTTTAGCAGTCTTCCTTGATTTTGACTTGTCTGCCTTAGTTGCCGCTAAAGCAGAAGAAGTTTGTTCAAAAAAGAAAAGGGGTAAGAAAAGCAAAATTAATAGAAAAGTATATATAATTTTACAATTATTCTTCATCGGAAGCTTTTAAGCCCTTTTTAGTCCGTAAACCATTTATAACCCAATTTTGGAAAAAAGTCAAGTTTTGTTCCCTCTTTTGAAAGGTTTTCAACTATTTGAAGCTATTTCAATAACATCGCATCTATTAAATGTTTCTGAGCATAGCGAGGGACCTTCGAAATTAATGCTTAATATTCTGTTAACATTTTTTATTTATTCTATCTAAAAATCTAAAGCGCAGGAGGTGGGTGCTATGGGTGGTAGGATTAAACTTTACTCGTTGACCTTAGCTTTAGCGTTTCTTTTAGCAGCTCTATTTCTCCTTTTAAGTAGTAGTTTGAGAGCAGGGGAGGTGATTAACGGTGCTGGCGCAACCTTTCCCTATCCAATCTATGCTAAGTGGGCTTACGAGCATGAAAAGGCAACTGGGGTCAAAGTCAACTATCAATCCATCGGTTCTGGTGGTGGTATAAGGCAGATAAAAGAGAGAACCGTTGATTTTGGAGCCTCAGACATGCCCTTAAAGCCAGAGGAGCTTGAAAGCAAAAAGCTTCTTCAGTTTCCAACGGTTATTGGAGGTGTTGTCCTTGCCTATAACATCCCTGAATTGAAGGGGAAGCATCTTGTGCTTGACGGGCAGACTATCTGCTATATTTATCTTGGGAAGATAAAGACCTGGGATGACCCAAAAATCAAGGCTTTGAACCCAAAGACAAACCTTCCTTCTAAGCCAATAACTCCTGTTTTTAGGTCTGACGGTTCAGGAACAACCGCTATATTCACCCACTATTTAACGCAGGTTTGCAGCGAGTGGGCAAAGGAAGTGGGATATGGCACTTCTGTGAACTTCAAAGTTGGGTTGAGCGGTAAAGGAAACGAGGGCGTTGCCAACTATGTGAAAAGAACCCCTTATGCCATAGGCTATGTGGAGTATGCCTACGCTCTTCAGAATAAGCTTGATTTTGCTCACCTCAAAAATAGGGCGGGCAATGTGGTAAAGCCTGACGATAATACTTTCAAAGAGGCTGCTGCTACAGCAGACCTTGACCCAAAGAAGCATTTCTATGCTTGGTTGACCAATGCCCCTGGTAAAAACGCCTATCCTATCGCTGGAGCAACCTTTATCCTTCTTGCCAAAGATAGACCTGAAGCAAGCAAAAAGGCTGTCAAGTTCTTTGATTGGGCTTTCACCCATGGCGACAAGATGGCTCTCCAGCTTGAGTATGTGCCTCTTCCCCCGTCCGTAAAGGATAAAATCAGGACTTACTGGAAGTCACACGGTATTTATTAAGCAGTAGTTTCAATTAGGTCCTTGGGGGCTTTTGCCCCCTTTTTTTGTTTTTTGACTTCATGTCCACATTCACCAGTCATTTCCAACAGAGTGAGGAGCCTTCTAAAAGGGATTTTGCTTTGCTTGAGATGAAACTGCGAGCCGTAGAGAAAATCCTTTACCGTAATTTTTTGTAGAGATGAGCGCCTGCTCGCTATTCTCTCAAGGTGACATTTCAAATTAGAAATTAAAAGTGACATTTCAAAATAGTAACGACACCTAACAATTTTCTTCTTGACAGTAAATTTGTTTCTGCTTATACTTTTATCAAAGTAAAGAAAATATTGTTAATGAATTTTATTAACATTTTATTTACAATCAGTTAACGATTGTTACTTTAGATTATACATACAATTATACAGGAGGTGTTTATGGGATTATTGGATGATGGACTAAAGAAGAATGTTTTTTTAGGGCTTGCCGTAGGGTTGGGGACGAGCGTTGTTGCTCCTTTTGTAGTTCCGATCCTAACAGTTACGGCAAGAGCCTTTTTTAAAGCGACCATCAAGAGTGGTCTGCTTCTGTATGAAAAGGGGAAAGAGATGGTAGCGGAAGCCGCGGAGCTTGTTGAAGATACGGTTGCTGAGGCTAAAGCTGAGCTTGAAGAGGCAGGAAAGAAATGAGCGAAAAGCCTTTAGCTGAGGTCGTCCATAGCCTTAAAGGAAGGCTTCGGCTTCGATTTCCTACAGAAAAGAGGGACCAAGATTTTTTTCAAAATCTTTTGGAAAGTCTTTCAAACATAGAGAGCATAAGGAACATCAAGGTTAATCCTCTTACGGGTAGTGTTTTAATTCAGTATGATGGAGAATTAGGAGAAACGATCCAAAGGCTTGAGGAAAAGTTTGAGATAAAAAGGGTCGGAATGAATGAAAAGGGGGAACCTCTTCGTGATACAATCATAACAGCCACTTACCGATTGGATGAGAAGATTAAGAAGTTTTTCTCTTATCAGTTAGACTTAAGGACTTTGCTAGCCCTCTTTTTCCTTCTTCTGGGTTTGAACGAGATTAGAAAAGGAAAATGGAGTTCACCGCCCTGGTATTTTGTGCTGATGTCGGCTATAACTTTGCTTAGACCTTCAAGGTAAAAAATGTTAGCAAAGAGCTTTTAAAATCATCAAAAACTTTTAAGGGAGGTGAAACCATGGAGGAGATGGAAAAAAATCAAGAGGCTCAACCCCATCTTGAAGAAAAAGTTGAGGAAAGATTGGTCAATGTAGTGAGAAAAACCGCTGAGGGCGGGAAAGAAACCGCCTTCATAGCCGGCTCGGTAATTAAAGAAGGGATAATCAAAAGTTTAAGGGGCATCCAAGAGGTAGAAAACGAGATAGTTTCCATAGCTAAAACAACATTCATCACCACCCTCAAGACATCTTCGGAGGTAGCAAAAGAGAGCCTTAAGGTTACGGAACAGGTGGTAAATAGCGCAGTTCAGGCGGCTGAGGAAGTTGGAACTGGGTTAGTTATCAGCGTTAAGAATGTAGCTAAAGGGGTTATTTTTGCTGCCGGTGAGTTGGGGACTGACTTGACAAGCGTCGCGAAACAGGTTGTTTCTACAGCAGTAAAAAGTGCAGCCGAAGTGGGTGCTGATGTAGGATTAGTAGCAAGGCGCGCAGCAGAAGGAGTTCTTGAAGCTACAAAAGAGATAGGGGGTAATGTGGAAGAGGTTGCCAATGCTGTCGTAGGTGGCGCTATACAAACTTCAGAAAACATCGGCAAAACAGCGGTCAAGGCTGTCAAGGAGCTACTCCTTGGCGTAGTAGGAGGCGTAAAAGAGGTAGTATCTGCAGCCCTTCCAACCGTGAAAAAAGAAGAGAAGAAAGAAACATAAGTTTTTATGGTCTCAGTCGTTCATCGGCTTGAGGGGCGTGTTAGGCTAAAGGGTAAGCCTCTATACCGTAATAAGCCTCTGTGCTTATACCTGGAAGAAAGCCTTTCCGTCCTACCTTCTATCAAAAGCGTTTCTGCCAATCCTTTAACCGGAAGCCTCTTGGTCTATTTCGACGAAGCTTTATCCGTTGAAGAGCTTACCTCTAAGGTTGAGTTTTTAATTCTAAACTTCAAACCCATTGAAAATAGTTCTAAGGATTGTCCTAAGAAGGCGAGCTTGAAAAAGCAAACAAACCTTTGCCTATCGTCTTCTTTGAAACCCCAAAATAAGCCTTGGCATCTGATGTCAGCATCTCAGGTTTTAGATTATTTTCAGGTTGACCTAAGGGCAGGGCTTGATGAAAGGTCAGCCTCAGCAAGGCTAAACGAGTATGGACCCAATCAGATACCGGATGTTGAGCCAAGGTCTCGCTTGAAGGTCTTTCTATCTCAATTTAAGTCTTTGCCCATCATCTTGCTTTCCGTGTCTTCTCTTTTTTCCATAGCTACTGGCGGGCTTGTTGACGGAATAGCAATATTGGGAGCTGTCTTCATCAATTCCATCATAGGTTACATGACGGAGTATCAGTCGGAAAGGTTAATATTTTCTCTCAAAAGTTTGGTAAAACCCATGGTAAGGGTTTTAAGGGAAGGAAAAGAGAGAATAATAGGTGCAGAGGAGGTTGTTCCTGGTGATATCCTAATTTTAAAGCCTGGACAGTATGTTCCTGCAGATGCAAGGGTTGTGGAATCCCATCAGCTAACCGTAGATGAGTCCGCCTTAACTGGCGAGAGCCTTCCAGTGGTTAAGACCTCTGATTCTTTAAGCGCGGAGCCTGGAATCGAGGTCCCTCTTGCCGATAGGGTTAACATGGTGTATGCAGGGACTTTTGTAACTTCAGGCTATGGTCTTGCAGTAGTTGTGGCAACAGGTGTTCATACTGAGCTCGGCAAAATTCAGTTATCTTTGAGGGAGGGAGATACAGACAAAGCTTCCTTTGAAGTTCAGCTTGAAGAGATGAGTCGGAAGTTCATTATTATAAGCGGAGGCTTTTGCGGATTAGTCTTTGCTTTGGGTCTGGTGAGAGGTTATGGGTTTTTCAGAGTGATGAAGCTTGCTGTATCTCTTGCGGTTGCTGCAATACCCGAGGGGTTGCCGACCGTAGCCACAACCACCTTAGCCCTCGGTGTAAAAAGGATGAAAAGCCGAGAAATTTTGGTTCGGAAGCTTAGCGCAGTCGATACCTTGGGGAAGGTACAAGTTATCTGCCTTGATAAGACAGGAACCCTTACGATGAATAAAATGTCTGTAGACAGGGTCTACTGTGGCGGTAAAATGCTCTATCCAGATGACCTCAAATCAGAAGAAAAGACTGAGTTGATAGAGTTGTTAAAGGTCCTTGTGTTGTGTAATGAGGCGATAGTAGAGTATAAAAATGGGAAGCCAGCTTTTACGGGCAGCCCAACAGAGGTTGCTCTGTTAGAGCTTGCTCATAAAGCCGGCATTGATATTGAAAAACTGAGAACAGAATATCCTCTTCTTATTGTGAAACACCGGACAGACAGAAGCCTTTACATGGCAACCGTTCATACCGTGCCCTCTAAATCAAATAAAAAGTACATCGCCGTAAAAGGCAGTCCTTTAGAGGTTTTGAACCTCTGTAGTCATCAGATGGTTGATGGTTGGATTTTGGAGCTCTCTGAGGAGGATAAGGAGGCTTTAGTTGATGTAAACGAAGAGTTGGCTTATCAAGGGTTGAGAGTGCTTGGGGTTGCTTTCGCGGAAGCTGTGAACAACGACTGTTTTGAATTGGAAAACAACCTTTATGAAGTAAGGAATTGTAATTTTGTGTGGCTTGGGCTCGTTGCTTTAGTTGACCCGATTAGACCCGGGGCTAAAGAGTTCATAAGAAGGCTTCATGAAGCTGGCATAGAGACAGTTATGATCACAGGAGACCAGGCTCAAACGGGGTATGCTGTAGCTAAGGAGCTTAACCTTTCAAACGGAGAACCTGTTGAGGTCTTTGATTCTTCAAAGATTGAACTTGCTGACCCAGAAGTATTATCTGGGCTTAGCAGGAGGGTTCATTGCTTTACGCGAGTAAGCCCGGCTCAGAAGCTTTACGTTGTTAAGGCTTTAAAAAGGGCGGGAAAGACTGTGGCTATGATAGGGGATGGGATAAATGATGGACCTTCTTTGAAGGCTGCAGATGTGGGGATATCTTTGGGTATTGCGGGGACAGATGTTGCAAGGAGCGTTGCCGATGTCATTATAGAGGATGACAATTTAGAGAGGCTTTTAGAGGCAATTGAGCTAAGTAGAAATAGCTCTTACAACATAAATAGAGCAGTTCATTACTTGCTATCGACTAATCTTAGCGAGATGGTCATTACACCCTTAGCTTTAGGGTTAGGGGCCGGTGAGCCCTTTAGTCCTATACAGCTCCTATGGATAAACTTGGTTACCGATACTGCACCTGGGCTTGCCTTAGCTTTGGAGCCACCTGAAGAAGACCTGATGAAAAAGCCACCAAAGGACCCAAAAGAACCGATAATTAGCAATGAAGAGCTAAGAGACATATTCCTTGAGCCTCTTATCTTAAGCGGAAGCGGTGCTTTGGCTTATATTTATGGGCTTTTGCGGTTTGGGCCAAACAACCGGGCAACCGGATTAGCGTTTACTTCTTTAACTTTAGCTCAGGTTTTACATACTTTGACCTATCGTTCTAAGGGCTCTGGTCCGAATCCCTATCTTTTCTTGACAATAGTTGGAAGTTTAATGCTCCAAGGATTGGCTTTAGCTTTTCCTCCTTTAAGGTCATTGCTTGGATTAAAAGGTCTAACCGTAGGAGATGCGGTGGTAGCTTTAGGGGGAGCAGTTTTACCCTTCTTGTTAAACCAATCTTTAAAGAAAAGCAAAACCAAAGATAAGGGTGAGAACCATGAAGAACGCAGACTTCATCTTCAGCTCGGAGTCGGTGACTGAAGGACACCCGGATAAACTTTGCGATATCATAAGTGATGCCATAGTAGATAGAGTCCTGCAGAAGGACCCGCTTGCAAAGATAAGGGCAGAATGTGCGGTGTTCACGAATGTGCTATTTTTAGCCGTAAAGTTTAGCACTGTTGCTCCTGTTGATTTTTCCTACATTGCCAGACAAATCATTAAAGAGGTAGGCTATGGAGAGGGGGATTTCAACGCTAAGACCTGTAGCATTGTGACAAGCTATCAAGAGGTTCCTGTTGATGAGTCAATGCGTATAGATGAATCAACGCTTAAAGGGAATGAGCTAAACAGGGTTGTAGCCCACGACCAGGCAACTGTTTTTGGATTTGCCTGCGACCATAATTCAGCCTACATGCCCCATTCCATATGGTTAGCCCACAAGCTTGCGCGGAGGCTCACTTCCGTTTATCTTCAGGGGCTTCTGTCCTATCTTCAGCCAGATGGTAAAACTCAAGTCAGCGTAGAGTTTAAGAAAGGTGTTCCCGCAAGGGTTCATTCAATTACCATATTAGCAAGCCAAGGGTTGCCCCCTCACAAGGGTGGTCCAAGCCCCAAGAAACTTTACGACGACCTCATGGAGTATGTGATAATTCCCGCCTTTCAGGATGAGGAGATGAAGCCAGATCAGTTTACGAAGATTTTTGTCAATCCTGAAGGTCCGATAGTCCCTGGTGGTCCAAGCATTCATTCGGGTTTAACAGGGCGTAAAGTGACGGTTGATACCTATGGTGGCTTTGCCAGACATATGGATTCTGCTCTAAGCGGAAAGGATCCCTCAAGGGTTGACCGAATTGGAGCATACTTTGCACGGTATGTAGCCAAAAACATCGTGGCCAGTGGAATTGCTCGAGCCTGCGAAGTTCAACTTAGCTATAGCATAGGTTCACCGGAGCCTGTAAGCATAAACATAGAAACCTTTGGAACCTCAAGGATTAGCGAAAGGAAGTTGCATAGCTTAGTCAGGGGGGTGTTTGATTTTAGGGTAGGGGCAATAATTAAGAATTTTAAGCTGAGAGAACTTCCTTCAAGGGTGAAAGGGGGATTTTACCGGAAGCTTGCTGCCTTTGGACAGGTTGGCAGGATGGACATGAGCCTACCATGGGAAAGGACGGACAGGTTAGAGGACCTAAAGTCCGCCCTGTCTTAAATCAACTTAAACATTAAATCAACTTAAACAGGAAAACTAAGGAGCTTCCCCCAAGGAGGGGTTCGGCTAAACTATCGGCAAGCATCTTGCCTATCCTCTTTCCAAAGTTTAAAGAGGTATGAATGAGGTAATCTTCATGAGAAAGTAGGTTCTTTTGGTTAAGAAAACCTACCCTTTCTAAATGTTCAAGTATGGTGGTTGCAGAAAGGGCTTTTTGGTCATACCAGATGATGATGCTACCTGTGTTTGATTTGTACTCAATGTCCTTTATTCCGTCAAACATGTTTAATTCAGACTTCAGTTTTTCTTCTAAGTTTGCTCTTTTTTTAAATTCTTCGCCTTTAATCTTTAGCCTACCTGGCACCACGTGGAGGTAAAACATGTCCTCACCCTCCCTCATGTAATTTTTTTACCCAAAGCGTTTTACTTATACAATAGATGAAGATTGTAAATGTTTTATTACAAGAAAGCCTCAGTCAAAGGATGCATTAATTTCAAAATTTGTTAATAATTGAGGGAAATAATAACTAGTTAAAAGAAGTGGCTTCTCCACTCCCCCCCAAATTGATTAGCGCTCCACAGGTCCCATCCCTGTGGAGCAAGGCTTAAAGCTTAAAAGTAGAGAATGGTTGATTATAAGATAGTTCATCAACTTCCTGGCAGGATAAAGATCCATCTACCTCTCATAAAAGGGGTATCTGTGGAAAAGCTAAAGCTTTTGGCTGAAAGACTTATTGCTGATTTTGAGCTGCCAGACGGGATAAAAAAGGTTAGACCGAACCCCATCACAGGAAATGTCGTCATTGAATACGACCCAAATAAAATAGATATTCTCGTCTTCTTGGAAGAACTCCGCTTAAGGATTAAAAATTTAGACATCAATTCATTTCTAAAGAATTAAGCTTTAACGAACTGTTAAACATTCCTTCATAAAGCTTTAACAAGCTATTCTTAATATAGTCCATAGAATGAGATTAGCGGTAGTAGAGCTTCACGATGTCTGTCCTTACTATGAGAATGAAACCTACTTTGCCATTGAATTTTTAAAAGAATTAGGCGTTGATAAGTTTTCTCTTCTTCTTATCCCTAACTTTAGCGGTAATTATCCAATAACTAAGTTTAAACCCTTTCTTAGCTATTTAATAGACCAAGGGCAGGAAATAGTTCTTCATGGTTTGACCCATAGAGGAATGGTGTCTTTAACCAAACTTCTTTATACTAACAATGAGGGTGAGTTTTACGCACTAAATAGAGAAGAGACGGAAAAAAGATTAGAACAGGCTATACATCATTTAGGCAAACTGAGTAAAAATGTTAGTTTTTTTGTTCCGCCAGCCTGGATAGGAAACCCCTGGCTTGAGGAGGTTTTATCTGCCTTTGGTTTTAAGGGAGTAGCCTACAGATGGGCGATAAAGGTTCTTTTTAACGGAGTCAAGATTGAGTCCCCTGCCCTAACTTTTTCCAACCGTTTTTTGCTTTCCTACCTTAGTCTAAAAGCATTACCCATCATGAGCAAGCTCACAGAAAAGGCGCATCTCGTAAGGCTTGCTTTACACACAAAGGACTTTCGAGACCCAAGGAAGGTTAAGATGTGGAAAAAGGTCATAACCTCAGCTAAAAAATATCGGAGGTTGATAAGCTATGAGGAACTACTTAGCGAAGGCGGACCTACATTTGCATTCCAAGGCGTCAAACAAGCCTGGGGGATGGTTTACTAAACTTATCGGATGTCCTGAAAGCTTTACTGAACCGAAGGATATCTACAAGAAGCTCAAGGAACGGGGGATGGACTATATAACCATAACTGATCACGACACGATCAGTGGGGTTCTTGAAATAGCCCATTATCCTGAGGTGTTTATCAGCGCAGAGTATACGGTTTTTGTTCCTGAAGAAAAAACATCTATCCATGTTTTAGTTTACGGAATAGATGAGCATATACATGAGGACTTGATGAAGCTAAGGGATAATGTTTGTGACTTTGTGTGTTACCTTAAAAGGAAGGGCATAGCCCATTCTCTTGCCCATCCCCTCTATGCAGTAAACGGTGGAAGAGTCAGCTTAAGTTTAGTGGAAAGGTTTGTTCTGCTCTTTGATAACTGGGAAGGGATAAACGGCTCAAGGGGTGAGAGACTTGTTGAGCATGAGGCAAAAATTGCCCAAGCTTTTTCAGGTTGGGAGAAAATCGCTCAGCTTGAAGAAAAGTATAAGATGTGCGCCTTGAGAGAAAGACCAGAGATAGCTTGGACTGCAGGCACGGACGATCATAGTGGACTTTATGTGGGAAAAACCTGGACCAAGGCTAATGCCAAATCAAAAGAAGAATTTTTAAAGGAAATTAAAGAGGGAAGAACCCAGGTAGGGACGGATAAACTTGGTTATGAGCGCCTTTTAAACACCGTAGGGGTATGCGGTTATAAATTCTTGGTTACCAAAAACAAAATTCCCTCTCAGATAGAACCTCTTTGCGAATGTATGTTCAAGGAGAACAATTCTCTCATTGGCGATTTTTACCTTAAGAGCCTGTTCGGTCTTAATTGTAATGGAAACACCTTGTTTAAAGAGGTTTTAAACAAGCTTCCTTCAATGACTCTTCAGAAACTGAGGAATTCTTTTTCGCCTGATGCCCTTGGGTTAGCCCTCATCGGTCTTGCTGCTCATTTTATCCCCATTGTCATTCTTTCTGCGCAAAGGAGGGACGAGGTTCAAGCTAAGATGATAGCTAAGTCTCTCGGTATAAACTCTAAGCGGGATTTTCGTCTTGCCTACATTACCGACACCTACTTTGACATAAACGGGGTTGCCAGAAGTTCTCAGACGGTTAGAAAAGTTGCTGAAAAGTTCAACTTGCCGATAGATGTAATAGTGGTTGGACCTCGTTCGGTCGCCATAAACGGTGAAGAAAAAAAATTGAAAGTGCTTCACCCTGTTCTTGAGTTTTCAACGCCCTACTACCAAGAGTTCAAGCTGAGAATACCCTCGGTTATATCCCTAGCAGAGCTCCTAAAGGACTATACAGCTGTGCATGTAGCAACACCTGGTCCCTTTGGTCTTTTAGCCTTTCTTGTTGCAAAGCTTTTTTATCTGCCTGTTACAACAGCCTTTCATACTGATATTCCATCCTACGCCTATCTTTACACGGGAAGCGAGGACCTAAGAGAATTTTTGTATAAAGCTCTGTCCATCTATCATAATCTTTCAGAGGCTGTGTTTGTCCCCTCCCAAGCTTGTGTTCGGATTTTGACGGAACAGGGTGTAAAACCGGAAAAGATGAGGATTTTTAAACGGGGTATCGACACAGAGCTATTTAACCCAAATAAAAGAGAAAGAAATTATTTTCAGAGGACCTTTGGGTTTACTCCAAGGGGTAGAGTAGTCCTTTATGTGGGAAGGGTATCCAAGGAGAAAAATCTTGATGTTTTTGTTGAGGTTGCAAAGCATTTTCCGGGAGAAACTTTCATCATCGTGGGAGACGGACCCTACAGGGCTGAGGTCGAAAGAAATAGTCCAGAAAATGTGTTTTTTTTGGGCTATCTAAGTGGGGAGACTTTAGCCAAAGTTTATGCTAACTCTGACATATTTTTCTTTCCTTCAGAAACTGAAACCTATGGTTTTGTGGTCCTTGAAGCAATGGCAAGCGGGCTACCAGTTCTTGTAAGCAAGAAAGGAGGATCAAGCGAGCATATAAAGGATGGGGTGAACGGATTCTTAGCCGAAGACTTAAAAGAATATATAGGCAAGCTTTCTGCCCTTCTTCTTGACGAAGAACTAAGAAAGACCTTTGCTAAAAATTCTCTTTCCTATGTTCAGTCCTTAGACCTTGAAAAGACTTATCTTGAACACTTAAACATGCTCATGGGAGGGCAAAAATCGGAAATTATTACATCCTTTTTCAGGTTTAAACGGGAAGATGCAGGATATGAAGCTTCTATTATTCCGAGCAAAGCGAGGGAGCTCTTGAGCTTTAACGAGATGTTGCAGGATGCGAAGTAATGAGATCTAAAGGAGAGGAAGAATGAAGTTGATGGACATTACAGCCTACTACCATAACTATAGCGGAGGTATAAAAACCTACATACAGAACAAGATTAAGTGGTTAGAAGATAAGCTGATTGAGCATGTCGTAGTTATTCCGGGCAAAGAAAATAGAACCTACACCGTTGGTAGGAGTAAATTTTATGAGCTTTCCTCCTTTAGGCTTATTGGCGGGTATAGATACTTTAGGTCTATCAAGGAGATAAACGAGGTAATTGAAAAAGAAAAACCAGACATCGTGGAACTTGGTGGAACCTACATCATAGCTCCTTTCCTTAAAAGGGATGGATATCTCCTTTCAATTTTTTATCATGCTGACGCCAAACGCGAGATAGGGCTTCTTCCCCTCCCAGCCACCCTTAAAAGAGAGTTTTTTATGTTTGTAGTAGAAAATTGTTTAAGAAAGGCTGATATAGTCTTAGCACCTTCTCGGAGATGTGTAAAGGAATTAAAGGAATGTGGTCTTGAGAGGGTGGTTTATACTCCCCTTGGACTTGATGTAAGCTTGTTTAGTCCCGATAAGCATTCTCCTTTAGTCAAAAGAAGATACGGTATACCATATGGGAAGTGTACTTTGATATATGTAGGTAGGCTAAGCCCTGAGAAGGGGATTAAAGACCTGCTTAAGAGCTTATCTTACCTTAACCCTGAAAGGATTCATCTTTTGGTGGTAGGAAGTGGACCGCTCCAGAGGTGGATAAAGTCTGCAACAAAGAAGCATAAGAACATTTCTTATATTCCTTATCTTTCTCATGATGAGTTAGCTGCTTTATACGCAAGCTCAGACATCTTTGTTAGCGCGAGCAAGTTAGAAACCTTTGGTTTTTCTTTTCTTGAGGCTCAGGCTTCTGGTCTTCCTGTTTGTGCTTACGACCTTGACTTAGAAACTCAGCTTCTCAAGGATGCGTTAGCAAAAGAGCATACTCCTCAAGCCTTAGCAGAAAGCGTTTTGAATGTCAGCTATATTCTCGACTATGAACTAAGACAGACTTTAAGCAAGCTGGTGAGAAAGTCTTTTACTTTTGATCAATGCTTTAACAGGATATTTCAAGTTTATGAAGAAATTTTAGGTCTTAGGAATGTATATGTTTCCAGTCTAAGGAGGTCCTACACCATTTATGCCGGTTGACCCTCTAAATCATTTAGTTCGATTTTAGCGATGAAGCCAGTTTTTGGCGGGGAGGCATTAGCAAGCTTTAGTCTACCACCATGGGCTTTAGCGATGGTTTCTACGAGGAATAGCCCAAGACCAAGTCCTTTGCCAAGGTATCTTGCTCGGTAAAAAGGTCGGGTAAGGTAGGGAAGCTCCTCTTCAGGGACCCCAGGACCCTCGTCCTCAACTCGGAAGTATATCTTATCCTCAATTTTCCGTGCTGAAACCCAAACCTTCTTTCCCTCGGGAGTAAACTTTATGGCATTCTCTACGAGGTTAAAAAGGGCTTGCAAAAAGAGCTCCGGGTCTACCTTGATTATAAAATCCTCCGTCAAATCAAAGATTAGTTTTATGTCTTTTTCTTCGGCAAGCTCCTCTGTTAAAGTTCGAAGGTCTGCCAAAAGCTCTGAGGCTTTGACTTTTTGTCTTTCAACCTTTAGCTCTTTAACAAGAACTGAGCTCATCTGAAAGAGCCTCTTTACAAGGTTTGAAAGGTTAATAATCCTCTCCACTATCTCAGAGAGCCCTTCGACAACTCTTTCTTGAGAAGCCCCTTTCTTGACCTCCTCTAAAAGCGCCTCAGCCTTGGTTTGGGCGACAGCAATAGGAGTTCTAAGCTCATGGGAGAGGTAGGATATGGCGAAGCGATACTCCTCTTTGAGGGTTTGAAGGCCGGTCTTATCGATAACATAAACGATTAGAGGATTTTTTCCTTCTACATAGTATTCAAAATAACCCTGCCTGTGTTTGTCCGCCCTTGAGGAGAAGCCATGATGATGAGGTTTAAGCTTTATGCCAGGTAGTAAAGTTGTGATGAACTTATCCTTGCCGTAGCCAAAAACATAATAAGCTTTGCGGTTTTGTTCTAAAACTTTCCCTTTCTCATCGCAGAGGAATATAGGAATGGGGGCCTCAAAATAGATATGCAGGTCAACCGCTTCAGGAGGAACTATTTTTTGGGTAGAGAGCCTTTGCTTTATCCTTTCAAGGAGCCTCTTTAAAGCTTTGGTCATGAAGGCTCAACTTTAAAGCGATAGCCGTAGCCTCGGACGGTTTCCAAGCAATCCTTAAAAGGTCCGAGCTTTTTTCTGATTTTAGCGATAAAGGCATCAACGGTGCGGTCAAATACCACTCCTTCATCTCCCCAAACGGCAGCTAAAAGCTCATCCCTTGAGAGGGCAGACCCCTCATTCTCCACAAGAGCAAGAAGTATCTTAAACTCCATTGGGGAGAAAGAAATGGAATCTCCGTCAAGCAAAGCCTCCCTTTTTAGCTTATCGATGACCAGTTGATGAGACCCCAGTTTGTATATCATCGTTGAAGCTTCCCTTGGTTTTTCTATGCCCTTAGCCCGGGCTAAAACTTTCTTAATCCTGAGAGAGAGCTCTACTAAACTAAAGGGCTTCTCAAGGTAGTCATCAGCTCCAAGCTCAAGCCCCTTGATCCGGTTCATATCACCTGAACGCGCGCTCAAGATGATGATGGGGGTGCGCTTTAGGCTTTCAGTTTGCCTAAAAAACTTTAGAAGCTCAAGACCATCCCCATCCGGCAAATAAAGGTCAAGAAGGACTAAATCCCAGCCCTTTTTTAACTGAAAAAGAAGGAGAGCCTGAGAAAAGCTATAGGCTTGGTCAACCTCATACCCAAGCTCCTTAAGATGGGAAGAAACAAGCTGAGATAGATCCCTTTCATCCTCAACATAGAGTATTATTACTGCACCCATACTTCTTAACCCTTTTTAAAGATTATCTCAAGCTTCAAATGCCTTCCAGTCCTTTTAGCCATAAAATTTGTATCCAACGCCCGTCCGTATTCAAAAAGAAGAGCCCCCTCAAAGTCCCTTTCGGGTAGTATATTTATCAACTCATCCCCTAAAAATTCGCAAAATACATTGCTGTTTGAGACACGAACAACTAAATTCCCTTGAGAACATCTAACCCAGAAGAACTCTTCAAGCAAAAAGAGAAGGAGCAGAAGCTCCCTCTTAGTCAAAGCACTATCAAGGGTTGTGAGCTCAAAGGTTATTTGTTTTAAGCTTAGCCTTTCTTTTATCAGGCTTATGGCTAAGCTTGGGTCAATACCTTCAAAAACTAAACTAAGGGACGAGCCTTTGTCTTCCTCCTTTAAGGCTAAGAAGGTTTCTAAAAGGAGACGATACCTTCGCAAAGAGAGCTCAGCCTTTGCTAATTTTGGTTTCATATCTTGCTGGTCTGAAATGAGAAGAGTTTCTACAAAGGCTAAGGGTGTGATGAGTTTGTGAAGGATTACCTCAAAGGGTATTTGTTCAAGGGTAGGAAGGACAAAGTTTTCAGCGAGGTTCAAAGCGGTAGCCCTCTCCCCAGATGGTTTTTATGCATCTTGGCTTTCTTGCCGAGTCTCCAATCTTCTCTCTTAACCTTCGTATTAAAACATCAATGGAACGAGACTTCTTTTCTTCTCCCGTTAAAAGTTTTATAAGGTCTGCTTTTGGGATTATCTCACCAGGTTTTTTAAGGAAAAGCTCCATTATTTTAAACTCATAGGGGGTTAGTTTTAGCCTTCTTCCTTGAAAGTAAATCTCCTTCCCTTTGGTATCAAGGACAAAATCCCCGACAACTAAAAACCTCTGAGGAGAAAGGTAGTTTTTTGCACCAAGAAGCTTTTCTGCACGGAGCACAAGCTCCCTTGGGTTGAAGGGCTTTGGTAGGTAATCATCAGCTCCAAGGGAAAGCCCAAGCACCCGGTCTGCCTCTTCCTTCCGAACGGATATCATAATAATAAGGAGCCGTGGGTCAGCCTCTTTTAGCTCCTTCACAAGGGTAATCCCGTCTCCGTCAGGAAGCAGCCGGTCGATGATGTATAGGTCATACTTTTTGTCCGAGAGAAGCTTTTTTGCTTGAGATAAGGAATGACAAACCTCAACTTCAAAGCCAACGGCAGAGAACTCCCGAGAGATAAGGTCAGCGTAGTCAAAATCGTCCTCAATGATGAATACCTTCCCGGGCAAAGATTTTTCAGGTAGGCGCATTTGTTTCTACCATTAATTGTTAATGGATAGTTGTTAATACATTGTGAAAACAAGCAACCAAAAATAAAAGTTCTGTTAAAAAATGTTTGCTACTAACCCTTAAATTTAATCTTAGCAAGGGTAGGATTTGCATTTTTGTAGTTTCGATTTGGAAAAATTTATTAACAAAATAACCTTAGAATAGTATAGAAAACCAAAAGGACGTGTGCCGTGAACAGAAGAGACTTTTTAAAGGTCACTGCTGCGGGGCTTGCCTATGCAACGGTGATGACAAACGACCTTTTTGGTCAGGTCATTTGGGAATTCGGAAAAATCTCCCGAGCAAAGGGCGTAATCTTTGTGGTAGGAGACGGCTGGCCCCTTGGTGTAATGAAGATGTATGATGAGTTTTTGAAGAGAAAGTTCCGGGAAAGAAGCACTCTTTTTGACCTTATTGAAAACTACGGAGCTCCTGTGTATCTCCAAAATACAAGTTCCCTTTCCTCCGTGGTTACGGACTCTGCACCAGCCTCAGCTGCTTGGGCAACTGGCTCAAAAACAGTAAATCGCATGCTTGCAAGCCTTCCTGATGGGAGACCTTTAAAAACTATCCTTGAATTAGCCAAAGAAATGGGCATGTCCATCGGCTGTGTAACCACAACAAGGATCACCCATGCAACGCCAGCTGCCTGGTATAGCCATAACATGAACAGGAATGATGAGAATAATATAGCCCTTGATATCTTGGGGCTTAGGCTTGATGTTGCCATGGGTGGCGGGCAGAGACACTTTGACCCAACCATGAGAAAGGACGGGCGAAACCTTTACCAGGAGTTCATCAACGCAGGGTACGATGTTGTCAAAACAAGGGATGAGCTCAGACGGCTTGCCGTTTCAGATAGGCCTATCCTTGGCGTTTTCAACAAATCACACCTAAGCTACTTTGTTGATAGGCTTAACGATAGCAGCTTAGGCAATGTTCAGCCAACCTTAGCCGAGATGACGATGGTTGCTCTTATGAAGCTTGCAAGGAACCCGAGAGGGTTTGTGCTCCAGGTTGAAGCTGGAAGGATTGACCATGCCTGCCATGCAAACGATGCTTATGGTGCCATGATGGAGTGCTGGGAGATGGACCAAACCTTAGGAGTTATTTTTGATTTTATGAGGAGAAACCCCGATGTCCTTTTAATCATTACTTCAGACCATGGGAACTCAGGGTTTGGCATTAACGGGACCGGACCTGATTATAACGACGCTACAGAGGCTCTTATGAAATATGAAAGCACCGCCTCTTTTGAATACATGAAATCCCTTATGAAAGGAAAGAGCGCCTCAGAAATAAAGAGCATCTTTGAATATTACACCAAGCAACCCATTACGGATGATGAGGCTCAAGCTATATACAACGGTCTTAACGCTCCAAGAGAATACATCGAGAACGATTTTTGGTATGAGCCTGAGGCAACGATGGGCTTTATCTTGAGGAAAAGCAAATATCGTGCGAAGGACAAGACTAAACTCTTGAGAAGAGGTAATGTGGGCTTTTGTGGCACAAACCACACAGCTGAAGACCAACTCGTTGTAATGTATGGCGGGAGGGGGCGTTATTTTAGGTTAACAGGGATGAAAAGCAGGCTTGATAATACAGACCTTTACTATGTTATGACAAGGTATCTTGGTATTAAGTATGAAAACCCAAAGATGACAGAAGAGGAGGCAAGAAGATACATTACCGCTTTAACACCTGCAGAATGGAGAAGACATCTGGAGCTACACATTGCTTAGCAAGAGGTGAAGTATGGATTGTGATTGTTATCTAAACAATAAGCTTGAGCATATAGCAGAAAAAATACCAAGCGTGCCTTACAACATGCTGGTTAAAGATGCCTTTTTGTTCTTAATGCAAAATGATAGGGTTAGTCTTTTACCAATAGTTGACGAACAGGATAGAGTTTTAGGACAAATCCACCGCAAAAGGTTCATTGAAGGCGTCATACTCAGTAAATACGGCTATGGCATACATCTTAATGGTCATAAAAGGCTTATGGAGGTCATGGAGAAGCCTGAGGTTTTGTTTCCGGCAAATCTTATCCTGGAAGAAGCTGCTCTAAGAGTTAAAGAGAAGTCTGAGGAACGCTTCTATGACGACATTATCGTCGTAAAGGATCATGATAAATACTTTGGCACCGTTTCTGTAAAAAAACTTTTAGAGGCTTTAACGCTTAGGTCCCTCATGCTTGCTCGAGATGAGAACCCGTTGACCTGTCTTCCCGGTAACTGGTCTATAAAAAGATACATCGATGAGAAAATTTCAAAGAATGAAAAGTTCGATGTCATCTACATTGATTTAAACAACTTTAAGCCTTTTAACGACTACTATGGCTTTGCTAAGGGTGATGAGGTAATAGTCTCTTTAGGAGAAATACTAAAAAGAATACGAGGAAAATTCGGTTGTTTTGTTGGGCATATAGGTGGGGATGATTTTGTCGTAGTTTGTAAACCAGAATTATCATACAAAATAGCAAGCGAAATCGTAGAAGAATTTGAAAAGCTCCTTCCTTACCTTCACGGAGAGGATTATCAAAAGGGGTTCTACATCTCCTACAATAGAAAGGGGGAGGTTCAAACCTTCCCGCTTCTTTCTCTATCTTTAGCCATAACTGGAACTAGCACCTGCAGAATAGATTCCTATGCTCATTTAGCGTCGATCGCATCGGAAGTTAAATCGATGGCTAAACAAATAGCTAAAACTACAGGAAAATCAGCTATATTTAAAGATAGAAGGATGGATCAAAACGTTGTGTTAAAAAGTTACCATAGGGGTGAATACGGTTGCGAGGAAGAGTCTTTAAAATCAATGGAAATAAACTGGAAATAGACATTTATTTTCAACCTATAGTAAATTTAGCCTCAAAGAAGGTCTCTGGATTTGAAGCCTTGGCAAGGGGCTTTGATATTAAAAACCATTCGCTCATAACCCCAAATGTTCTTTTTAGTAGTGCTAAGAAAGCCGGTATTTTGGTAGAATTAGATAGATGCTGCAAGGAACTTGCTATAAAGAAATTTGCTGATTACGGTTTACAAAAAGATCATCTCCTTTTCATAAACATAGAGCCTGAGTTGATAGACCAAGGCAAGGCAGGCACAAACTGGATTAAAAAGAGAGCTCATTACTACGGGGTTTACCCGGATAATTTGGTTGCGGAGATAAAAGAAGGGAAGGTTAATAGCTTTGCAAACCTTACCAACTTTGTGAAATCGTATAAAGACTACGGGATACACATAGCCCTTGATGATTTTGGAATAGAGAATTCAAATTTATACAGGTTGTTAACTTTAGAACCTTGTTTTATCAAGGTTGACAGGGAGCTTATTCAAAATTTGAAATTGGGTGATAGAAAGTTTGCTTTATTGCAGGTTTGTGATTATATCTCAAGAAAATTCGGCTGTATAGCCGTTGCTGAGGGAGTAGAGACAGTAGAGGAGGTTAAGACGGGCCTTCATACTGACATCATATTTTACCAAGGCTTTTTCTTTGCGAAGCCTCATTCAGACCCGATTAAGGCAAAAGAATTAGCGGAAGAGAAGATGAAGAGGCTGGAGGAGGATTTACATGGCAAAAATAGCTTTTATCTGCACGGGGAACTCGGCAAGGAGCCAGATTGCCGAGGGGTATGCCAAGCATTTGGCAAGGCTATATAACCTTGAAGTAGAAATTTATTCCGCAGGCTCAAAGCCTGCCCCTTCGGTTAATCCTTTAGCTGTAAAAGTTATGGCTGAGGATGGAATTGACATCTCTTCTCATCGTCCAAAATCTCTGGAAGAGATACCTTTTTCTGAGCTTGACCTTGTGATAACCCTCTGCGGAGATGCTAAGGAGACCTGCCCTTATGTTCCTTCTCAAAGAAGGGAGCACTGGGGACTTCCTGACCCGGCTAAGGCAGAAGGCCCAGAGGAAGAAAAATTAGCGGTCTTCCGCAAAGTTCGAGATGAGATTAAGGCAAGGGTAGAAGAGTTGGTTCAAAGGCTTAAGAAGTAAGTTCTCTTTTTTGTCACTCGAAGGAACTAAGGGGGGCTTTCTATCCCCCCTTTTCTTAACATAGTTGAACCTATTGCGCTATCGTTAATATAATTATGAATCCACATTTGCTAAAATGTGTTTTTCTCTCACACACTTTTTCTCAAATACACATAAAGAACAATCAAATGGAACCTTCTTTTTATACTTTACACAGTACAATCCATTTTGTTTTTCTTCTCTCTTCATTAGAGTTCTTTGCATGGTAAATCACCTCCTATTAAAGTTTTATATATTTCTTACTCTTTAATTATTTAATCGGAACAATTTAGGCTCACTTAAAATAGCTAAAGACGATTGCTCAGGCTTCTTTCTTACCCTTCGGAAGATAAAGCGGTAATATGATTCTTTAGAAGCTCATAGAGCTCAGCTGGAAGCCTTTTTGCCTTCATGTCCTTTCCAATTGGCACATGCACCGTGTAGCCTAGCACTAAAAGATCCCCCTCTCGGAATATTCTATAGTCAAAGCGAAGTTTTAGGGGCTTTGCCTCGGTAAGTTGAGTTTCAATCTCTAAGAGGTCATCGTAGAAGGCTGGGCTTTTATACTTTGCAAAGACTTCAACCACAGGCAAGATGACCTCAAAGCGTTCCTCAATCTCTTTGTAAGCTAAGCCTACTCTTCTTATCCATTCAGTTCGACCAATCTCAAAGAGCCGAAGGTAGTTTCCGTAATACATCACGCCGCCGCAATCCGTGTCCCCATAGATTACTCTGTATGGAGTTCTTACAATCATCTTACCTCCTACTTTCCAAAGGTAATTATTACCACGCCAAGGAGCATAAGCAAGGCTCCGGTTAAACGGAAGCCAACATACCTTTCCTGAAAAAAGAGATACCCAAGGATGACCGCAAAGAGGATGCTTGTCCTCTTTAAGGCGATCATGTAGGCTGTTTCAACAAGGCTAAGGGCAAGCATGTGAAAAAGGCACATAAGGGCTTGCGTTCCTCCAACGAGCAAGACTTCCCGCAAGCTTGCCCTGCTTACTTCAAAAACCCTTATCCTACCAAAGGCTTTCGCAAAGATTAAGCCTGCTATCCCAAGGGCTGAAAAGTAAAAGCTTGCAAAAAAGACAGGCTCAGAAAGTAAAAGAGCTTTTTTACCAAGCACCGAGGTAAGACCGTAGATGAAGGCTGTGATTAAAAGGTATCTACTCCCCTTTTCTTTATAGATTTTAACGAAGGGGTCAAAAAGGCTTTTCCTCTCCGGAAGATGGATAAAGTAGCTTCCAAGGACGATGAGTAAGATGCCAGCAAATCCAGCATAGCTTACCCTCTCACCAAGGATCAAGTAGCCTGTTATCACGACAAACACCGGGGTAAAGGATAAAAAAGGGAGGCTTGCTGAAAGGGGGGAAGCCTTAATGCCTTTCATATAAAAAACCGTTGCTATCATCTCAAGAAAAAGCAGAAGAAAGACTACAAGCAGGAAAGGGGGGGTAAAAAAGCTGAAGGCGTTTTTAGAGAATAAAAGATAAAGAAAAACCGGAAAAAGGAAGGGAAGGCTTCCGAAGGTTCTTGCAAAGAGCATAACATAAGCCCCATGCGAAGAAAGAAACTTCTTGTTTAGGGCGTCGCTTAAGGCAACAAAAAAGCCAGCGAGGATTGAAAGGATTGCCCAAAGCGGCATAAAAAGACCTTAAGAGCTTATGACAAGGACCTTTGCCCCTTTAATCTTTCCTTCCTTTAGGTCAAACAGGGCTTGCAAGGCAGACTCAAAAGGATAGGCTACGACCTCAGGCTTGAGCTTAAGCTTAAAAGCTATCTCCAAAAACTCTTCTATGTCTTTTCTTGTAATGTTGGCTACCGATTTAATCTCCCTTTCGAGCCACAAATCCCGAGCATAGTCAAGGTTTAAAAGATAGTCCTTGTCTACCTCTTCCTTTCGGATGTTGTTTATCACCAGGCGCCCGCCTGGTGCAAGATGCTGCAGAAGAGAAAAGGGAGGCTTCCACACAGGGGTTGTGTCAATGATTGCGGAAAATTTTTCAGGGGGAGGCTCTCCGAAGTCTAAAGCTAAGTCCGCAGAAAGCGCTAAGGCTAATTCTCGTTCCTTAGGGTTCCGGGCATACACAAAGACTTTAAGCTCTGGATAGAGCCCCTTTGCCATCTTTAATACCAAGTGGTTTGAAGCCCCAAACCCGCAAAGACAAAGCACCTCATCCTTCGTTCCTTTAAGGTTTGCAAGCTTTAAGGCTCTATAACCGATTGCGCCAGCACAGAATAGAGGAGCAATTTCCACGGGAGAAACTCCTTCGGGAATCTTGAAGGCAAAGTCTTCCTTTATATTGAAGTATTCAGCGTATCCGCCATGAACATCCTTCCCAGTTCCCTTAAACTCTGGGCAGAGGTTTTCTAAGCCTTCTTTGCAGAATTTACATGTTCCACAGGATGAATATATCCAGCCAGCTCCAGCCAAGTCACCGGGCTTAAACTTCTTAACGCTTTTGCCAACCTCAACAACTTCGCCTACGATTTGATGCCCAGGGATGATAGGCAAAAAGCTTGGCTTTGCCCTTCCTTCTATTTCGTCAAGCTCGGTATGGCATACCCCGCAGGCAAGGACCTTGATCAAGATTTCATCCGCAGAGATCTCAGGCTTCGGAAGCTCAACAAGGGTTAAAGAACCTTGACTTAATGGACCGATTTTAGAGATCACCCAAGCCCGCATAGTATAAAAATTAGCACTATTAAGAAAGTTCTCAAGAAAGATGGGAAAGGATGTTTTAAAAAACATGCTCATTGATTGCCTTAGGTGGCGTTATCTAACATACTAAATGGCATGGTAAGGTTTTATGAAACAGCCTTGCAAAGACCCTTGACAAGTTCAATAATTTATGGTATTTGTCCTGTAAAGGTCAAAAATTTAAGATGAGGGAAAAATTAAGAAATGAAATACTCAAAATTAATTATAATGAACTTATTTCTAATAATTTTATTATTTGGTGGTTGTATGACACCAGACCAACATTATCAAAAATTGCCTTCCACTCAAGAAAGAGAGTTGACCCTTGGAATCGTACAGAAAGAAATTAAGATCGGGATGTCTCAAGCTGATGTTATTTCAGTACTAGGTTCTCCTAATATTTTAACTAAGGATAGTGAAGGCAGAGAAACATGGGTTTATGACAAGGTAGCTACAGAGTATTTTTATTCTAGCGATACTGGAGGGATAAGTGGAGGAGCAGGTGGAGGTGGGGTTACTGGTACAACTCTTATTCTTGGATTAATAGGTGGTGGGTATCAAAGAAGTGCCGGTGTTTACTCTCAAACTCAGAAAACGTTAACAATAATAATTAAATTCGATAAAAATCAAAAAGTAGAATCTTTTTCATACCGTGCGAGTAAGTTTTAAAATTCTTTGGGTAACTTTTATATTTGCGTTATTACTTTCAGGCTGTGAGAATATTTCTCCTAAACCACCTGAAATCAGTGAATTACAAATTAGAGAAATACAAACACGTCATTACGAAAATGTAAGCTATGAAGAAGCTTTAAAAGCTGTTATTGCTTCATTACAAGATCAAGAATTTATTATCACTAATGTTAACGAAAAATTAGGATTGGTAACTGCATATAAAGATATAGAAGCAATTGATACATGGGAACTATTTAGTTATAGTTTATCAGGAGGGATAGGAACGTATCAAACAACTAAAAGAACAGAAGCAAATGTAACAGTAAGAAAAGAAGGTAATTTTATAAAAATCAGAGTTAGTTTGGTAGAAAAAGGAATAACTTTGCATGGGGGGATTAAGTGGACAAAGCCAATTTATGATCTAGAGGCTTATCAAAAAATCTTTTCGAAAATAGATAAAGCGCTTTTTATTGAAAAAGAAAAAATTTAAGTAATACCATTTAATTTTTTGCGTTCTGCTCAAAAAGAAGACTTGAAATTCACAAATTGGGTTTTAGGTGTTACCCTTCAGTCTTTTCCTCCTCGCGTAGTAGAGCTCTCTACTTTCTGTTAAGTTTGTAAATGATAGAGAAGCCCCTTTCCTTAGTTGGTGAAGGTTCAAAATTATTAATATAAAATAAATGTTATGCAGGCTACGCTTCTTGACCTTTTTCTTTCTTTTCTTAAGCTTGGTTTGACTGCCTTTAGTGGACCGGCAATGGTTGCTTACATACGAGAGCTTGCAGTTCAAAAAAAAAGGGATGGCTTGACCAAAGAACCTTCAACGAAGGGGTTGCCCTTGCCCAGATAGTCCCAGGTCCTATCGCCATGCATGTTGCAGGCTTTGTAGGTGTTAAGCTAAGAGGGATTGTTGGAGCTATCACCACTTATGTTGCCTTTGCGTTTCCTGCCTTTCTCCTTATGCTCTTCCTTAGCGCCCTTTACCAAAAGACCTCAAGCCTCCCGCAAGTTATCTCCCTTTTCAACGGTCTAAAAGTAATAGTCGTTGCTATCGTTGCCAATGCCTTCTTAAGCTTTACAAAATCCATCGTAAAGTCCAAGGTTGAATTTTTAATAGTCTTAGCTTCTTTTATCCTTCTATTGATGGGGATAAGTCCCTTTCTTGTTCTTATTTTTTGCTTTCTATTTTCTCAAGCTTTGTTTAAGGATAAACCAATGCCTTTAGAAATCTTACATACTCAATCTATCATTTAAACTGGGATTCTATTTTTATTCTTTATCCTATTCTTAGGGTTAATTTTGCTATATTTTTTTAATACCAACCTTTTTCAACTAAGTTTAATGATGGTAAAAATAAACTTATTTGCCTTTGGAGGGGCTTACACCGCTTTACCGCTTATGCTCCATGAAGTAGTAGAAAACATGAAATTGCTTGATAGTAAAACCTTTATGGATGGCATTGCCCTTGGGCAAGTTACTCCAGGTCCTATTTTAATTACAGCAACTTTTGTTGGATATTTAGTCTATGGACTTTCTGGTGCTATTTTAGCTACGATTTATGTCTTTACTCCTTCTTTTGTAGTATACCTACTCTCAACTAAAATTGCTGATAGAATAAAAAATAATCCTATCTTTTTAAAAGGAAAAAGTGGAATTTTGGCCTCCTTTTGTGCCCTTTTGCTTTTTGCCTCCTTTAAGCTAAGCTTTGCGATAGATTGGAATATCATTAAACTTCTTTTCTTTATAGCAAGCCTTCTTGTGCTTTATAAAGGTATTAACATCCTTTATGTGGTAGTTTTTGGAGGTGTATTGTCTTTTATATTGTTTAGATAGATTATCTTCTTTTTTCTTCTGGAAGAATAATCAAAGTTATTTCTCCCTTTATATTTTCTCTTTCTTTAAGTTTAGATAAGCTACTGTAGGTTAATTCTTCGTGAAGTTTGGTGATTTCCCGAGCAAGAAAGCATTGTCTTTCGCCAATCTCTTCATATAGGGCAGAAACTTCCTTGTTAAACCGATGGGGTGAGATGTAAAGCACAACTGGCAACTCAAGGTGAAAATACTTCAAAACCTCCTTGAAATCCTTTTTCTTCCTTGGGAGAAAACCTAAGAAGATAAATCCATTTCCGGCATCAACCCCGCTTGCCTGTAGGGCTGCTGTCAAAGCTGAAGGACCTGGCACCGGCTCAACCTTTATGCCTTCTTCATGTGCTCTCCTAACAAGCAGAGCTCCCGGGTCTGAAATAAGCGGAGTTCCTGCTTCAGAACAGAGTGCTACCTTTTTCCCTTCCTTCAAAAGAGCTATTATCCTTGGAAGCCTTTCTTTTTCTACCCCTTTGTAATAGCTTAGGAGCGGTTTTTTAGGGATGTTGTAGTAGCGTAGAAGGTTTGCCGTCTTCCTTGTATCCTCGCAGACGATGATGTCCACCTCTTTCAGAACCCTCAACGCTCTTAAGGTGATGTCCTCAAGGTTTCCAATAGGGGTTGCGACGACAAAAAGGGTCCCTTCCATACCTTAAATTCTATCATGTTTTGGGTTGACTTCATCCAATTGAGGAATATAGTTAATAAGATGGAACTGACGATATCTTTAGAGGTCTACAAACTTCTTGAAGAGAGGCTTTGGAAACAAGAAGCCGAAAAGGTTGCGGAAGCTATAAGCCTTTGTTTATGGAAGAGTGCATCCTTTTATCTCATGGTGGAGGAGGAGAGGAAACCCAAGCCCTTATCTCTGACCTAATTCTTTCCTATTTTGATAATCCCTATCTCTCCCGTTTGGAGGATGCTACTCCTCTTGAGCTTTCTTCTCCTTGGCTTGCCGTTACTACAGATTCCTTCACGGTAAAGCCCATATTCTTCCCCGGTGGTAACATCGGAAAGCTCTCTGTTTGTGGAACCTTAAACGACCTATTGGTGATGGGAGCTAAACCTCGCTACTTAACCTTAGCGCTTGTGCTTGAAGAGGGTTTCCCTATTTCTACTCTTAAGAAGGTTCTTGAAAGCATAAAGGAAGAGGCAGAGAAGAACGAGGTCTTGGTTGTAGCAGGAGACACAAAGGTTATGCCAAAGGGAATGCTTGACGAGATAATCATCAACACCACCGGTATTGGCGAAATAATTAAGCCCGGTCTTTCTTGTCAAAACTTAAGTGAGGGTGATGTGATCCTTGCCACAGGACCTCTTGGCGACCATGGGGTTGCCATTCTTTCTCGTAGACAGGGCTTTGAGTTGGAAGTCCCTGTAGAAAGCGACTGTGCAAGCCTTAAAGAGCCATTGTTAGCCTTATTTTCAGCAGATGTAGAATTGCATGCCCTAAGGGACCCAACAAGAGGTGGTTTAGCAAGCGTTCTTTATGAATGGGCTATGGCTTCTCAGGTAGAAATTTTCGTGAGAGAGGCTGACATTCCAGTTAGGGAAGAGGTAAAAACCTTCTGCTCTATCCTTGGGCTTGAGCCCTATCATCTTCCCTCAGAAGGAAGGGCAATCATTGTGCTTCCTGAGCCTGAACTTGATAAAGCTTTATCCATCCTGAAGAAGTATTCTCTTACCTTGGAGAGCAAGGTTATAGGGGTAGTAAAGAAAAAGACTCCACGTCCGCGAGTCCTCATCGAGACCGTCCTTGGAACCACAAGGATCATGGATACTTTGGTTGGCGAAATGCTACCTCGGATCTGCTGATGCATGAAGGCTACCTCTTCATGAGCCTCCTTCGTTCCATCGAGGAACAAACAAAGCCTTTTCAGCCCTGCAGAATAACCAAGGTTGTCCTCCTTGTGGGCGAATATTCAGGCATAGATTTTGACTACCTTAAGACCGTGGTAGAGACCTTTAAAGAAGGTTCGGTCTTAGAGGATGCGGAGGTTCACTTAAAGCGAGACCCATTACGGGTCTACTGCCCCTCTTGCGGGGTTGAGGCTACAAACCATGAGACTAAAGCTTGTTGCCCCATTTGTAAAAGCTTTGATGTGGAAATCAGAGGCGGTCTTGAGCTCATCTTAGCCTCCTTAGAAGTAGAAAGGGATGAAGACGGAACGGATAATCATTAAGGGGGTAGTGCAAGGAGTAGGTTTTCGCCCCTTCCTTTATCGTTTAGCCAAAAAGTTGGGCTTAAACGGAATAATCAAAAACACTCAATCTGGCGTTGAAATCATAGCTTTCGGAGACGAAGATAGCCTTAACCAATTTAGAAAAGCCATTTTGGAAGAAAAGCCACCGAATGCCTTCATTCGGGAGATAGCTGTAGAAGAAATTTCGCCTGAGGTTTGGCAGAAAAATTATGGAGATGCCTTAAAAGGGGTAAGGATAGTTAAGGAAGATGATGCGTCTGAGGTTGAGCTTGACCTTCTTCCTGATTTAGCCATCTGTCCAGATTGCTTGCTTGAGTTCTACGACCCAAAGAACGGGCGGTTTAGGCACCCTTTTATTGCCTGCACCAACTGCGGTCCTCGCTACGGTATGCTCATTCGCCTCCCCTATGAGCGAGAAAACACAACCATGGGCTATTTTCCACTTTGTCCCGACTGTCAGAAAGAGTACACCGACCCTATGAACAGGAGGTTTCATGCTGAAGCCATCGCTTGTCCAAACTGCGGTCCAAGGCTAATCCTTTACCAAACAAAGGTCGATGAGCCCATAGCCTGGGATAGAGAGGCTCTCAACCTTGCAAGAAGGTCCATCATAGAGGGGAAGATCCTTGCTTTAAAGGGGCTAACAGGCTTTCATCTCATCTGCCGAGCTGACAAAGCTGAAATCGTGAAAGAGCTGAGACGAAGAAAAAGAAGACCAAGCAAACCCTTTGCCGTCATGTTCCCAAACCTTGAGCTTCTTAAAGAGCACTGCTTTGTTGATGAGGAGGATATAAGGCTTATGCAGTCCCCTCAAAGCCCGATAATCCTTGTTCCAGGAAAAGATCTTTTGCCAAAAGAAGTTGCAGAAGGTATTAACCTTGTTGGTGCCATGCTTCCCTACACCCCAATTCATCTTCTACTCCTTGAGGGTCTTTCTTTTCCGGTGATCGCAACTTCAGGAAATTTTTCAGACGAGCCTCTAATCTTTGAAGAAGAAAGGGCAAGAAAAGCCCTCGCAGAGGTTGCAGATTACTTTTTGGTCCACGATAGGAAAATTCTGCGAGGTTCTGACGATTCAGTTCTAAAAAACATAGGGACGGTTTACATCATGATAAGGAGGGGAAGGGGTTATGCTCCCTATCCCCAGATGCTCCCCTTTTCTACTCCTTTGCACATTCTTGCTTTGGGTGCTGAGGAAAAGAACACTTTTACTTTGGGCTTAAAAAATCGCTTGGTTGTAAGTCCTCATGTCGGAGACCTTGGTAATCCAGAGACCTTTGATTACTTTGTTAAACTCATCGAGGAGTATTTAAACCTCTATCAGGTAAAGAGCTTAGATTTCATCGTTTGCGACTTACATCCAGGATACAAAAGCACAAGGCTTGCTAAGAGCTTAGCCAAAGAGAGGGCTATTCCTCTTCTTCAGGTTCAGCATCATCAGTCCCATCTTTTGTCTGTGTTAGCTGAAGAAGGAATAGTTCCTGAGGAGGAGCTCCTTGGCTTTGCCTGGGATGGAACTGGCTTTGGGTTGGATAGGAGCGTGTGGGGCGGTGAGACCCTTTTGCTTCGGGGTTTAGAGTTCAAAAGGATTAGAAGTTTTAGACCCTTTCGCTTGGTCGGCGGGGAGACGGCTATAAAGGATATAAGAAAAATTGCCCTAAGCCTTCTTTTCGAGGTCTATGGAGAAGAAGCCCTTGAGCTTTCCCATCCCTTGATTAGGAGCTTTTCGGAAGAGGAGTTGCTCATGATTTATAGAGCTTGGGAATCTATGGATAAGGGGGCATATAGTTTTCCCTTATGTAGTTCCTGCGGAAGGCTTTTTGATGCCATCTCAGCCTTAGCTGGTGTTTGTTTTAAAAACACCTACGAAGGAGAAGCTCCCATGAAGCTTGAATCTTTATACAATCCTCAGCTTAAAGGGGTGCTTCCATACAGCCTAAAGGAGAATTTTTACTTTGACTGGGAGCTGATGGTTAGAGAGGTGGTTGAAGGAAGCTATACTAAGGAAGAGATTGCTACCTTTTTTATAAATGCTTTAGTTGATTTTCTCTGTCAAACCGTCCTTGAGCTTTCTCAAAGTAAGGTCATCCTCTCTGGGGGAGTTATGGTAAACGGTCCCCTTCTAAAAAGTATCATGGAAAGCCTTGAGCCAAAGGGTATAAGAGTTTTGAGGAATAAGAAGTTTCCCCCTCTTGATGGAGGAATCTCTCTTGGGCAAGCTTACTACGGCATGCTTTCATTTATTTTATCTAAAACAAGCTGACAAAGCTTAGGAATGTTCTTTTTTACTTCCTCTGATAGCTCTGTCCCAACCTCTAAAGACTTTGGTTCCATCCCAAGGAGAAAGATGCTTTTTGGTTTGTCCCCCTTTAGCTGAAGAATAGAAAGGATATCGGCAAAGGATATTTCATGGGTCGATATTTTTTCTAAAAGGCTTTGATTGGTTAAGATTTCTTCGGAAAAGCAGTAGATTGTCCCAGGTTCTTTACCAAGGGTGATGGCATCGATGACGATAAGCACATCAACCGAGGATAATAGTGGTAAGAGCGAGAGCCCCCCTGTCCCACCATCAACAAGCTCTACCTCAGCTGGTAGTTTACAGTTTGCCTCAAGCCATCTTAAGGCATGAACGCCAAGCCCTTCGTCGGAAATTAGGATATTTCCTAACCCTAAAATAAATATTCTTTTATTCATGGATAAGCCATTATAATATAAGAAACCCCTCCCTGGGAGGGGGCAGGGAGGGGAGGAGGGGGTTTAGGGATTTATTTGATTGGAGGTGAGGAGGGGGAGTTAGCTTCAGGGTATAAAGGGCACGTTTAAGAGCTTTAAAGCGAGATAAAGAATTCCAATTGCGGCAACTCTTTTAACCCAGATGGGGCTTAATCTTTTAGCTATTCTTGGACCAATAAAGCCTGCAGCTACTGCTCCGATAGCCATTATTATAAAGAGAGGGATATCGGTTTGTCCAAAAAAGTAGTACCTTGCTGATGCCATCAAGGTGTTAAAAAAGATGGCTAAGAGGGAGCTTCCAACGACCACATAAATGGGAAGTCTCATGATGACCGTCATCAACGGGACCACAAAAGGACCACCACCAAACCCACCAAGGCTTGAGGCAACGGCGATCAAAAAACCACCTATGGCACCGATTACCATGTTAGCTTCAAATTTTTCACCCCAAAACTCTATAGTCATCTTCATGGCTTAACCCCCTTAAGATTTTTGTTCCTTTTGAGCTTTAGCAGCTGCAGCTCTTCTCTTAAACTCTTCCAAGATAGCCTTTTCTTTCTTTGATTTTTCAATGTATCCAGGTGTTGTCTGCCAGAGCATAAGAGCGGCAAGGATTAGGAGCACGATACCGAACACGAACTTATATTCGTCTAATGTCACAAATTGGTTGAGAAGCGGTCCGATAAACCCACCAAGAGCCATGAAAATTCCGACTCCGATACCAAGCTTCCAGCTGATAAAACCGATCTTAGAGTAATTATAAATTCCCGAAGCCTGGCTAAAGAGCACTGAGGGCATGACCGACCCTGCAACAACTTGATGGGGCATATGATAGATAAGGATCAAAAGCGGGTTCAAAATGAAGCCTCCACCAGCACCCATCAAAACACCAAAGGTGCAGATGGCTAAGGCAAGGATAAACGGTCCAAAGATATTAACCGAAGTCCCAGCAACAGGGAAGTAGAACTTCGGGAAGGATACTTCACAGGTAAACTTAGCAGGCTCGCTTTTCACATCCTTGTCCACAACCGCAACGACCGAAAAAGCTCCTTTGGGGGCATTTTCAGGAAGCTTAAAAGAAGCGGTAAAGGTTCCGTCTTCATTGGTTGTAATTTTCCCGAGGACGAAAAGGTTGCTTAGTCTTCTCATCCTTGCTTGAAGAAGCCTTGCAGCTTCTTTTTTGACCTCTTTTTTATCAGTTATACTAGGTTGAGGTTCTCCTCTTGACCCAACAATTGCCCTAACAATGCTTGACTTCCATACCTTTATTTCAGATATCATCTTGGGAGGGCTAATGAAAGCGAAATCGGCGTTTGATTCCTTTAAAAATTCCCCTATCTTCCATTTTTTATCAGCCTTATACTTGGCATAGATTTCCTTTACTGGCTTTTCTTCTACCGTGCCGTTCTTATCAATTTTGGCTACATAATTTTCATTTATAATAATGGTGTAAAAAGCCGGAATTTCTGTGCTTAAGTAAAACTTAAAATCCTTTCTGTCTAACCTTCCAACCTGAACCTTAGCCTCCGTAGAGGTAATTTCAATGAAGTTGACCTTCATTCCCGGTGGAACTTTACCCGTAATCTGAATAGTGTCCCCACCTTTGTACTTATCCTTATCAAGCTTTACCTCTACCTTTGTAGGTTCAGCAGGCTTTGCCTGAGGCTCAGCCTGCTTTTCCTGAGAAAAGCAAGGCGTGCTAAAGAACAAAAATACTAAAAAGAAAAACCATAACAAAAAATCAGACTTTAGACGTTGCCAATAAATCATGCCCCGCCTCCTAAGTTTTTTAATTCAAGAAATTTAATACAAAAAATATGCCAAAAAAATTTGGCATAACTAATCGGAGCTTTGCCCTTTTTTATACCCCTAACTGTTCCTTTTTTGGACAATAACTGTTCCATTTGGAACAATAACTGTTCCAAAGAGGACAAAGATTGCCCTGATTATCTGTGAAACGATTAGGTATAAAACTTGCAATTGTTAGGGAAAAAGAGGGGGAAAAGGAGGTCCTGTGTTAGTTCCCATAGACGGTTCTGAAAGTAGCAAACGAGCAGCTGAATTTTCACTAATGTTAGGTGAAAGATATAAACCGGAGAGATTAATTTTTTTACATGTTGTACATCCAGGAATAGATACTCAAAAAGCAGAAGTCTTAATTGACCAATTCATTGAAAAATCAATAGAAAATGGGATTCCCAGCGAAAAAATGATCCTTTCTGGTGTTCCTCATGAAGTGATCTGTAATACTGCAGATAAAGTTGATGCAGACTTTATCGTGATGGGTATAAGAGGACTTACCGGATTAAAGAAGATTGTTGTTGGAAGCACAAGCGAAAAGGTGGTTGGTTTGACCAACAGAGCCGTAATAGTTGTGCAATAAACATTTTGAAGGGGGTTAAAGTATGGGAGAAAGGCGCGAAGTTTATAGTTTGTGTTGTATGTGTACTGGAAGATGCCCCATCCTTGTTGAGGTGGAAGACGGGATAGTAAAACATATTTGGGGGAATCCCCATGTTTTTGGGGCTAAGTCTCTTTGTCCAAGAGGGCCAGCTGGTGTTGCCTTTGAGTATGATAATGAGCGACCTCAATACCCGATGATCCGTGACGGAGAAAGAGGCTCAGGGAAATGGAGGCGGGTTAGCTGGGATGAAGCCTTAGATTTTATAGCCGATAAACTTAAAAAGATCATAGCTGAGGATGGGGCAAAAGCTATTGCCCTTAGCGACAGAGGAGGACCGCATACGGAATTACATAAGCTCTTCTTAGCTGCTATCGGATCTCCTAACTACTTTACCCATCATGCGAGTTGTTCAAACTCCGTTCACAATGCTCATATGTCTATTGCAGGGCATGCAAGAAACACCGTTGGTTACGACTATAGGAACTGTAAGTATATGGTGGTCTTTGGAAGAAATCTTCTTGAAAGTTTGATTACCGGTGAAGCAAGAAATGTTATAGAAATGATCAACTCAGGGGGAAAGCTTGTATACATTGATGTTAGATGGACCTATACAGCCTCAAAGGCTTATAAATTTTTTATGATTAATCCCGGCACAGACTATGCTTTAGCCTTGGCTTTGATAAATGTCATCGTGAACAACAACCTTTATGATGTAGATTTTGTAAACAAATATGTGGTTGGGATGGAGTATTTAAGAAGCTTTATTCAACCCTATACACCTGAGTGGGCTGAAAAGGAAACAGGAATTCCTGCAGAAGAGATAAGAAAGATTGCTTACGAGGCGGCTGAGGCAAAGCCATCCGTAATCTTTCATCCCGGTTGGATGACTGCTTGGACAGAGAACGACTTTTATCTTAGAAGGGCTATCTATACCTTAAACGCCCTTATGGGCAGCTATGAAGCTAAAGGTGGGATCTTTATAGCCAAGGGTGCGGGTGATTGTGGATATAAGATTAAGACACCTACGAGCATTGCTCCAAAGGTGACTGAAGAGAGATGCGACGGGGCAGGAACTAAATATCCTTGGATCAGGAAAAACTGGGGAATGTTGCAGGTTCTTCCTGAGGTGATACTTACAGGTAATCCCTATCCTGTTAGGGCTTACATTGCTATGCGTCATGACCCATTAGTTTCTACGCCAGACTTTGATACCTGGGTTAAAGCCTTTGATAAGCTTGACCTTGTTGTAGCCATAGATGTTAACTGGAGTTTGACCGCCTGGTATGCTGATGTGCTCTTGCCTGAGTCTACCTTTCTTGAAAGGACTGACAATGTAATAGTGAGAAAGGGTCTTAGACCTCAGCTTGCGTTAAGGCAAAAGGCTGTAGAACCAAGGTTTGACTCAAGAAGCAGATTTCAAATCTTTAAAGCCCTTGCTGAAAGGCTTGGAAAGGGAGAACACTTCCCATGGAAGGACGAGGTAGAATTGGTAAATTGGCAGCTCGAAGGGACGGGTTGGACCATAGAGGATTTTCAGAAGAAAGGAGTTATCGACCTTACGGACAAGCCAATCTGGTATGATAGGAATAACTTAAAGTTTAATACTCCTACGGGTAAGATAGAGGTTTATTCGGAATTTTTAGAGAAGGCCGGGGTCCCATCCTTTGCACCTTACGAAAGACCAACCTCTCCACCTGAAGGTATGCTTAGGCTTATCTCCGGAAAAATAGCCGTTCATACTCAGGGAAGGACAACGAGCAACAATCCCATTCTTAATGAACTTTGCCCAGAAAACCATCTTTATCTCCATCCAGATACAGCAAAGAAGTTTGGTGTTAAAGAAGGGGATACGGTGCTCGTTTCAGCCAACGGAACTGAAGAAAGGATAAAGGTAAAAGTCTCGCCCTATGTTCACCAAGAAATAGCCTTTATGCTACATGGCTTTGACGATATCGTTCCTCTAAGGACGAGGTCATTTGGTAAGGGAGCCTTGGACTCTCGTTTAATGAAAGGAAAACTAAAGGTTACCGTGGGTGGAAACTGTCCGCTTTGTGAAAGCTTTGTTAGCATTAAAAAAGCTTAAAGGAGGATAGAGGATGAGCATATATGTCATCACTCAAGACAAAGATAAATGTATCGGTTGCCTTGCCTGCGTAGTCCATTGCAAAGTAGAAAATAATGTTCCGCCCGGAGTAAGACTTTGCGATATTGTAGCCGATGGTCCTAAGGAGATAAACGGGGTCCCTCGGTCCCTTTTTGTCTTCAAGCACTGTTTACACTGTAAGAAACCCTACTGTATTGAAGCTTGCCCAACCGGTGCTATAACACGAAGAGAAAAGGACGGGATCGTATATATAAGGCAGGAACTCTGCAATGGTTGCAAAGCCTGCATAGAGGCTTGCCCTCGGGGTATCCCTCAGTGGAATGAGGGAACGGGCAAGGTTTTTAAATGTGATCTTTGCATGCATAGGATCGACCGCGGAGAGAAGCCTGCCTGCGTTGAAGGATGCACTACGAGCTGCTTAACCTTTACCGTGCGTCAGAGGAGGCAACAAGAAAGGCATGGAAAAAATACGTAACCCGTATAGCTGAAGAGCTTAACTATACCATTTGGTAATTTTTCCCTCTATCGGAGGGCTGAAGGAGCTTATCTAGGGAAAAATCGATTGAAATTATAAACTGGGCTCGGGCAGGGTCGCTTTAGCCTGTTGCTTTTGGGCTTGTTTGCTGCGCAATTGAGATGATAGTTGCAGGTGCAGCCCGAAACGACCTTGACCGGTTTGGGATTATCTTTCATGATTAGTCAACCTCCCCCACGGGTAATATTTAAGGACGATGGTCTGTGAGCTTACAAGGATTGCCAGTCATTTCTTTTTATCTTTTAATCTATTCTCTTTCTCTCTTTTTCTTTTTAGTCCTATCCTTCATTATAAAAGATAAGCAAACTATTTATCTAAGCCTTCATGATTTTTCAAGCAACTTAGCCCATGCTAACATTTTTATCGTTATGTCATTATTTCTAATCATATTAAACCTTGCTGGGTTTCCACCAACTCTCGGTTTTCTCCTAAAATTGTCTATTGTTTACCAGCTCATTAGTCAAAATCAAATCCTTTTAGCCTTAATTTTCGTCCTAACTACAATTTTATCCGTTTATTGTTACTGGGCTATTATTTCTTGTTTGATGGAATCCATAAAAAAGGTTCAAATTCGCTTATATTCACCTCTTCCAGAGATTCTATTAACTTTAATAGTCTTATTTGTAGGGTTGTATTTCTTAGTTGGGGTTTTCACTCCTAATGTGATACCTTTCTTTAAATAAACCAAACTTCTTCATTTTAGTTATTAATTGTTTTCTGCTAATTCCTAATTCCAGAGCAGTTTTTGTTTGATTCCAATTATTTTTAATTAATGTTTCTAAAATTAGATTTTTCTCAATTTCCACTAAGTTTATTTTTTTTGCTTCTTTATCTATTAGAATTGTTTTATTCTCTTCCTCACAGTACCTTTCCTGTTTAATTCTCTCATCTTCTTTTTTTAATTCTAAATATTCTTTAATTAACTCTTCACTAATAATGTCCTTTTCGGTTAGTATTATTGCTCTTTCTATAAAGTTTACCAACTCTCGGACATTTCCCGGCCAATCATATTCCATAAGTTTCTTCATGAATTCTCTAGTGTAGCCTTTAAATTCTTTTTTAAACTCTTTTTTTTTCAAATTTAGGTAATGGTCAACGATTAATGGGATATCTTCTTTTCTTTCTCTTAATGGGGAAAGGTATAGATACACGGTGTTTAAACGATAGTAGAGGTCGGCACGGAAGTTTCCAGAAATAATTTCTTCTTTAAGGTTTTTATTAGTTGCTGCTATTATTCTAACATCAACCTTGATAAGCTTTGTGCTACCAAGTCGTGTAAAGGTGCGCTCTTGAAGAAACCTCAAGAATTTTTTCTGAATAGAAAGACTTAGGTCCCCTATTTCATCAAGAAAAAGGGTTCCGCCATCAGCAAGTTCAATAAGCCCTTTTTTGGATGAAGTGGCCCCAGTAAAAGCCCCTTTCTCATAGCCAAAGACCTCGCTTTCAAATAGCGTTTCCTGCAAAGTAGTGCAATCAATTACAACGAAAGGTGCTTTTGCTCTGGGAGATAGCTTATGTATTAGGCGAGCGACAAGTTCTTTGCCAGTTCCTGTTTCCCCACCGATGAGGACATTACAGTTTGTCTCAGCAACCTTAGGTAGGATCTCCTTAATCTTCTGTATCTTCGGAGAGTTGCCGATAAAATATTCATCTATTGCGTCTTTAATCTGTTTATCCTTTAAAGGCTTTTTAGCAGAAATCTCATCGATAAGGTTGCAAAGGCATTCATAATTTAGGTCTTGCGTAAAATAATGATAGGCACCAGCTTTTAAAAAATTAACCGCAACTTCAGCCTCATTTGGCGCATTAACCACTATAGCATAAGCATCTTCCTTATACTTCAAAAGGGACTTAAGTAAGTCAATAGTCTCCTCTGAATAGCTCTTATAGTCAAGAATAAATATAGCTGGTGTGCCATCAACATTTAAAGCCTTCAACATCTGATAATCAAGTTCTGAAAGAAGGACGAGGGGTCTCTCGCTTCGCTCGGGATGACTTGATGGGGGTTTGAAAGGCTGATAGGACTGGCAAACGGGAAAATTCTCAGGATGTCTGCTTAACAAAATAACCTTCATGGCTGATATTTGAGCACAATTGCAGGAAATAGTTCTTTCATCATAGTAATCTTAGTTTTGTCTAAAGGAAGGCTTAGACCGTTTGGCTCAAAATGCACATACCAATCAGGATACTTAAGGATAAGCTTTATCGGAAGACAAGGATCCCTCCTTCCCGAAAGAAACTCCTTTAACTCCATTAACATTGATGGTTCTACCTCTTTAGCCTCTATCTCAAGCTCAAATCTACCATCCGTAAACATCCTTAGGTCCTCTATAGGAGCAATGTCCTCAATAACCAAGCTTAGGCTCTCCTCATCCTTATCAACCTTAGCTCTAACCCAGATAAGCCTCCCTTCCTGAAGGAGGTCTCTCGCTTTGCTCGGGATGATAGAAGAAGGGCTCGAGATGACAGGATGGGAGTTTAGCACATCTGGAAAGACCAGGGCTTTTATGTTAGAAAATTCATCCTCAAGGCGAAGAATAGCCATCTGTTCCCCGGCTCTGGTCCTTCTATAAGCTATGTCTGAAATCAAACAAGCTAAAATAAGAGACTCTCCATCTTCAAAGGTATCCTGTTGAGAAAGGTTGGTTTTGGAAAATAGCTCAACGAAGGGACGCCACTTTTTTAAAGGGTGAGAAGTAAGGTAGAAACCAAGAGCTTCCTTCTCAAACTGCAAGAGTTCATCCTCTGTCCAGGGTGGCACATCTTCGAGCACAAGGTTTGAGCTCACGCTAAGAAGGCTTGCCTGCCCAAAGAGGGTAGACATTTTCATCTGCTGAGAAAAGCTTAAAATCTTAGGAAGGTTCGCTAATAGTTTTGCGCGGTTTGGCTCAAGGCTATCAAATGCTCCAGCCTTAATAAGCGCTGAAATGACCCGCTGGTTTACCTTTTGGGAGTCCACCTTCTGGCAAAATTCGATAAAACTCCGATAAGGTCTCTTGGAGATTATCTCCTTTACTGCTTCCTCTCCAACATTCTTAATAGCCTGAAGTCCAAGCCTTAGGGCTTGCCTCTCAACGATAAAACCAGCACCGCTCTTGTTTACATCAGGAGGCAAGACCTTTATTCCCATCCTTTCCGCAACCGAAAGATACTTACTAACCTCCTCGCTTTTGCCCACTTCAAAGGTTAGGATTGAGGCTAAAAAATAAAGGGGATAATGAGCTTTAAGATAAGCTGTCTGATAAGAGAGTAAGGCGTAAGCTGCGGCATGGCTCTTGTTAAATCCATAGTCGGCAAACTTTTCTATCAGGTCAAAAACCTTCTCTGCAATTTCTTCCGCAATACCTCGAGATTTGGCTCGCTCAATAAAATCGCTCTTTAGGTTCTGCATGAGCTCCTTTTCTTTTTTACCGATAGCCCTGCGTAGTAGGTCCGCCTCTCCAAGAGTATACCCAGCAAGGGCTCTGGCGATCTCCATCACCTGCTCTTGATAAACTATGACCCCATAAGTCTCTTTAAGGATGGGTTCCAAAAGGGGGTGAAGATATTCCGGATCCCTTCTTCCGTGTTTAGTCTCTATATACTGGTCAACAAGACCTCCTCCGAGAGGACCTGGGCGGTAAAGGGCAAGAACAGCTATAAGGTCGTTAAAATCTGTGGGCTTAAGTCTTCTTAAAAGGTCTTTCATCCCTTCAGATTCCAACTGGAAGACGCCGTCTGTTTCCCCTGAGGAAAGAAGTTCAAAAACCTTCGGGTCATCAAGGGGAATAGAGTTTAGGTCGATTTCTAAACCTTCTCCTTCTTTGATAAGCTTTAAAGTGTTGTTGATGATGGTTAAGGTTTTTAAGCCAAGAAAATCAAACTTTATCAAACCAACGGCTTCACAAGCCTTCATATCGTATTGGACAACGACCTCGTCCTCATCCATCTTCATGACAGGGGCAACTTCAACTACAGGAACCCCGCTTATCACGACCCCTGCAGCATGGATGCTTGGGTGCCGAGGAAGCCCCTCAAGCTTTAAAGCTATCTCAAAAAGTTCCTTTATCCTTGGTGAGCTCTCCATCAACCCTTGGATTTCTGGGCGTTTGACCTCCTCTTGAAGGGTTGTCTGGGGACCGGGGGTAATCATCTTAGCGATGGGGTCAATCTCTTTCGGCTTGAAACCAAGAACCCTACCCACATCACGAATGGCTTGCCTTGCCGAAAGGGAACCAAAGGTTGCGATCTTGGCTATGTAATCCTGTCCATAGATTTTAGCTACATACTCTATTACCTCGTCTCGGCGCTCCATGCAAAAGTCTACATCAATGTCAGGAAGGCTTGGTCTTTCCTTGTTTAAAAACCTTTCAAAAAGGAGACCCCATCGGATAGGGTCAAGGTTCGTGATGTAGAGGGCATAGCTTGTTAAGGCGCCCGCGGCAGAACCCCTTCCAGGACCAACCGGGATACCCTTTGACCTTGCCCATTCTATAAAATCAGAGACAATCAAGAAGTAGCTCGCGTAGCCTTTTTCTATGATTACTTCAAGCTCCATCTCGAGCCTTTTCCAGTATTCCTCTTTGTTTGCAGCAAGCTTGCCCTGACTTTCAAGCTCGGCAAGCTTCCTCTTTAAGCCCTGTCTTGCCTTCTTAACCAAGTAAGATTCTGCTGTTTCAGCATCTGGCAATTTTGCCTTCGGAAAGATGGGTTCACCAAGCTTCAATTCAAGGTTTACTTTTTCATACACTTCGAAGGTGTTATCCAATACTTCCTTGGGATAGGAGCTTGCAAGCTCCTCAAGGTCTCTTGGGCTTGGGAGAAAGAGCTTATCGGTGTTAAAGCGAAACCTCTTAGGGTCATCAAGCCTTGAGTTCGTCTGTATACAGAGTAAAACTTCATGTGCCTTAAAGGAATCCCTGTCAAGATAATGAGAATCCGTTGTCCCCACAACCTTAATCCCAATCTCCTCTCCGAGCTCTAACATCAGTTCATTCACCTTTTTTTGTTCTGGAAGGTCGTTAAACTGCACCTCAAGATAGAAGTCTTCCCCAAAGAGCTGCTTGTAAAAAAGGGCGGCTTCCTTGGCTTTATCCTTTTCTCCAAGGAGAAGAAGCTTGGGGATTTCTCCTTCAAGGCAGGCTGATAGGGCAATCAACCCCTCAGAGCATTCCTTTAGCAGTTCCTTATCTATGCGAGGTTTATAGTAAAAACCCTCTAAGTAAGCCTTTGAGCCAAGCTTAATGAGGTTTTTATAGCCTGCTTCATTTTTGGCGATCAGGATGAGATGAAAGTAGTCGGCATTTTTTTTGTTTTTCTCAAACCTTGAGCCGGGAGCCAGATAGAATTCACAGCCTAAGAGGGGTTTTAGGTTGACCTCTTTTAGGGTTTTGTAAAAGTGCACTAACCCAAAGAGCGTCCCGTGGTCAGTAATAGCGGAGCCTTGATAGCCATACTCAAGGAGGCGAGGGACAAGGTCTTTTATCCGAATGGAACCATCAAGTAGGCTCCACTCAGTATGAAGGTGTAGCGGAACAAAGCTCAGCATAGCCATCACCACCCTTAGCTTTCAAGGAGTTTTAAAAGGTCTTGAATGGGGAAGGGTTTAGTTAAAGCCCCATAAAAGTTATATTTTTTATAATCCCTAAGCACAGGCTCGGTGAAATATCCGCTCATCACTATGGCTTTGACCTGAGGATATATTTCTTTAATCTCCATGTAGGTGTCAAGACCAGTCCATTTTCCGGGGACTATGAGGTCAAGGACTACAAAATCGTAAGGCTTTCCCGCCTGTAGAGATTCTTCAAAGAGCTTGTAAGCTATCTCACCGTCGGGCGCTGTCTCTACCTCATAACCTAAGCTTTCTATAAGTTCCCGCAGGGATTCCCTCACAAGGTCATCATCATCCATAACCAGGACCCTTTTTCTGTGAAAAGAGGCTTTAACCTCAGTTTTGGTTAAAACTTCTTCCTCAGAAATAGCAGGAAGAAGTATTTCAACCCTTGTTCCCTCCCCCTCCTTAGAATGTATATTAATATCTCCTCCATGAGATGTCACAACCTCCTTTGCTACATAAAGTCCTAAGCCTGTGCCAGAGGGCTTAGTGGTAAAGAAGGGCTCAAAAACCTGGGGAAGGTGCTTTTCCGGTATACCTACACCCTGGTCGATGACTTCAAAGCGGACAAACTTCTGTCCGTTCTTCTCGATTGTAGAAAACTTTATTACCACCTTACCACCCTTAGGCATTGCTTCAAAGGCGTTTAAACAGAGGTTTATCCACATGATGGAGAATAGTTCCCGGTCAACCTCTACTTTGGGAAGCCCTTCTTCCACAGCATATTCAACCTGATAGTTAGACCGACCAGCCAAGGCTAGTTTGGTGTACTCTTTAACAAGTTCCAAGGGATTAACCTTTTCTTTCTTAGTTGGCTCGCCTCGCACTAAGGTCAAAAGTTCCCGTCCAAGGATTTTAAGCTGGTTTAAGCTTTGGCTTATCTCGTTATAGAGCTTAGAAATTTCCTCTGACTTAAAGGATGGTTGAAGTTTAAGCCTCATCAGCTCAAGCCGGTTAAACACCGAAGAGAGATGGTTGTTAAAATCGTGAGCCAATCCGCCCGCCACATTCTTCAAAACATTCAACTTTTCAAGATAGATCTTTTGTCTTTCCATGATGCTCTTTTCTGTAATATCCCGTAAGAATAGCAAAACAGATGCTACTTTTCCGTCTTTTTTTACAGCCACAAGCTCTCCTTCATAGGTCCTCTCAAAACCGTCTATCTCCACCGTTTCTACGAAGTTATACCTATCCTCCTTTTGATAAAGCTGATTTGTAAAATAACCGGAAATGCTGTTTAAGTTTTTAGCGAAAGTGCATTCTTTGATGTTCATCAGACCTTTAGCTCCCAATTCTTCTACGCAGACCCTATCTCCCTTTTGATTTGCCCAGAGGATATTGCCTGCTAAATCAAGCTGAAAGATCATGTGGTCAGTATGTCTTAAGACGGTGTCTAAGAAATTAGCCTCCCTTTCTAAAGCTTCTTTGGTTTTCTTTAATTCGCGATTCCTGAGATATAGGTTGTAGGTAAGGTAGCTAAGAAGGGCTAAAAAGATTAGGAGGAGGGCAAAAAGGTAGAGGAGGTATTTTTTCCAGAACCTTTGGAAATAAAACCCCTTCAGTTCTTCATAAGGTCCTTTCATCAGCTCGAGCATTAGTTGGTTTATAAGGGAATAATCTTGCGGCAAGAAGAAGACCGCTTCTATGGATTTGGCAAGCTCGCTATCAGGGGGGATTTCAAGAAGGAGGCGAGCAAATTCTTTAAGGGTCTTTTCTGGAAGGTTGGCGTTAGCAAGAACTGGCCATTCTGGATATAGAGGTGAGCTTATGAGTAGGGGAAAGTTAGGATAGCTTTTTGGAGATAAAACCTTGATTTCATCAAGGTTTATCTCTCCATCTTTAGCCATCCTTTCCAAAATTCCTGTCCGGACTGTGCCGGCTACTACCTCCCCCTTTAGCACCGCGTGGACCACGGCATCATGGGTCCCGTAGAATTTAGTTTTTAAATCTTCCTCTTTGACCCCGGATTTATGAAGCTCGTAAAGCCCGATTAAATAACCACCGAAAGAATCTGGGTTTACTGCACCAAAGGGCTTTCCTTTAAGCTCATCCAAGGTTTGAATAGGAACATCCTTCCTAGTAAAGATCACCCCTCCAAAGTAAGGATAGTAGTCCCCAAGTTCATACTGTCCAAGGCTAAGAATGATCTTATAGGAGTATCCTTTCTTTAGGGCAAGCTCTTTTATGAGGATAGCTTGGTAAGAGTTGGTGATGATAAAGCTTAGCCTTCCTTCAAGGGCTTCCTTTTTTAGCTCTTCAAAGGGAAGGTAGCGGAATGCGATCGGCAAAGAGGTTCGTTTCTTTAAATACTCTTCCAAGGGATAAAAACGGTTCTTTTCAATAGCCTCCCCTCTCTTAGCCAAGATCCCAACGGTAGTGATTTGGGTGAAGCCCTTAGTTGTAAAGCAGAAACAAACAAAGAGTGAAAATGAAGGTATAAGCAGAGCCCAAAAAAGACGGTTCATATCAATAATTATAAACTCTTTTCAGCCTAATCAAGAGGGGTTTATGCTCACCTTAGTTGGCAAGGCTCCTTTGCTACGCGAAGGATGATGCTCAAGGGATATCAAGGGGGACAAAATTATCCCTGTGGATAAGTTCTTTGTCCTGCTTTTCTTTCTCATGAAGAAATCTACTCAGCTCCTCGGAAGAAAAATTGGATAGCCCTTTGCCAATGGGAACCTTTTCTTCGTTTAATACGAGAAGGCAGGCTCCTTTCTTAAACTCTCCATCCACTTCCTTTAATCCAGGAAGGAGTAGACTTTTTCCTTCAAAAATGATCGCCCGCTCAGCTCCTTTATCAATGGTTATCCTACCTTCGGGTTTCAGAATATACTTTATCCAAAATTTTCGGAGAGGAAGGCTTCTTTCTTTTGGAAAGAATATCGTTCCCACCTCTTCCCCAGCAAAAAACCTCTCGAGGATTAGCTTTTCCCTTCCAGGAAGCAAAACCATTGGGATACCCATAGATGTGACCATTTGAGCAGCCTTAAGCTTAGAGAACATACCGCCCCTTCCCACTCTTCCGGGCTTTGACCCGGCCATGGCCAGGACTTCTTCGTTTATCTCCTCTACATATCTAATTGGCTTTGCGGAGGGGTCCTCACGAGGGTCCTTCTCGAAGAGGGCAGAAACATCTGAAAGAACGATTAGAAGGTCTGCCTGCATAGAGCCAGCAACAAGGGCAGATAAAAAGTCGTTGTCGCTAAAGCGGATCTCTTCTGTGGCTACGGTGTCATTTTCGTTTATGATAGGGAGGACGCCCCATTTTAAAAGGGTGTTCAAGGTGTTTCTGGCGTTAAGATAGCGTTCCCTTTCGGCAAGGTCTTGAGAGGTTAAAAGCACCTGAGCCACAAAGGTTTGATACTTTTTGAAAACCTCTTCGTAGGCATGGATGAGGTCTGCCTGGCCGCAGGCTGCTAAAGCCTGCTTTTCCGAGAGGCTAAGGGGTTTTTTAAAAAGTTTAAGTTTGCTCCTTCCGCAAGCTATGGCTCCAGAGGAGATTAATAGCACCTGCTTGCCAGCCTGTCTAAGTCTACTTATCTCAAAGGCAATCTGGTCTAAAACCTCCCAGTTTAGCCCCTCGTCATCCTTCGTGAGAACCGCGCTCCCAACCTTGACCACCACCCTTTTTGATTTAGCAAAGACCTCCTCTACAAATCTTTTCCGATCAAAGTCTTTACTGAGCATTTCTTTGTCTATTCTCCTTTATTTTATTCCAGAGGGCGTAGAGCAGTTGTTCAATGCCAGCGCCGGTTACGGCAGAGATAAAATACATTCTGCTTTTTTCTTCATCAGGAAATTTGGCAATTTTCTCTTCGAGGGCTGGGCGCCCTCTCACCTCATGGCTTTGGCTCACATGATTTGGGTTCGGGGTGACAAAATTGGGGCTCGAAGGGACATGACCGAGGAGGTCGATTTTATTTATAGCAATGAGATAGTCCTTTTGTAATAGGGCTGGGTTATAAAGCTCAAGCTCTTTTCTTAGCGTTTGATAATCAGCATAAAGGCCCTCCCGGTCGACGGAGAGCACAAAAAGGAGCACCCTTGTCCGTTCAATGTGTCTTAAAAATTCATGCCCAAGACCAACCCCTTTGTGGGCTCCCTCAATCAATCCTGGCAAATCCGCTACCACGAAGGTTTCTCCTTCAGGTAATTTTACCACTCCAAGGTTTGGCTCAAGGGTGGTAAAGGGGTAGTCAGCGATCTTGGGGCGGGCTGCGGAAATTCGGGAAAGAAGGGTAGATTTTCCAGCGTTTGGCAAGCCAACAAGCCCAACATCAGCAATAAGCTTAAGCTCTAAGATAAGCCATCTTTCTTCACCAGGTTTTCCTGGTTCAGCAAACCGGGGAGCTTGCCTTGTAGGCGTTGCAAAATGTGCGTTTCCTCTTCCTCCCTTCCCTCCCCTTGCCACAACCAAAGTCTGGTAAGGTTCCGTTAGGTCTCCCAAAACTTCCCCGGTTTCTGCATCCATAACCACTGTGCCCACGGGCACACGAAGAATGAGGTCCTCACCATCTCTGCCCTTCATCTTTTTTCCCTGTCCTGGGCGTCCGTTTTCAGCACGGAAATGAACTTGATGGTAAAAATCGTAAAGAGTAAGAAGCTGGGGGTCGGTAAGCAGTAGGACATCCCCACCGTCTCCTCCGTCTCCACCATCAGGACCTCCCCGGGGAACATACTTTTCCCGCCGAAAACTTACGCAGCCAGCCCCTCCGTCCCCTGCCTTAACATAGATTTTTACCCGGTCAACAAACCTTGCCATAAAGCTTGCCTTTAGATTAAAGGAGCCTCCCTTTTTGGGAGCCTTCTAAAATGCTTTTTAAGAAGGTTTATAAGGGTAATGGTAGTAAATTCCTCCGGGGGAATACCTAAGTTTTCAAAGGGGATTTCAGCTCGAGCCTTTTCTTTATGACCGCCAGCTGAACCAAGATGTTTAAAAGCCCTTGAAACAAGCTTTCCTGCATCCTTCCTATAACCATCACATCTCACTATCACAACAAGCTTTTTCTTACACTCTCCCGCTACAAAGACCCAAGAGGTCTCGTAGACTTTGTTTAAAGAATCAGCGATCACAACTAAAATATCGGCATTCAAGACCTTTCCTACGAAGGTAAAGGCTCTTTTTTGAACATACTTTAAGTTTTCGAGGGCTATCTTAAAATATTTGAGCTCTGACCTTCTCAGGTCCGAACATTCAATCTTGTGTAAAAGGTGCCTGTTCATGTAACGATAGAAATACTGAAAGGCAAGCCCATCCTGGGTCTTTGCGCTCTTTTCGAAGTTGTTCGTATCCGTCTTGATGGCATAGACCATGGCGGTTGCTAAACGGATACCTGGTCTGAGCTTTGCTGTTTTTAGGTATTCGTAAAGGATGGTAGCTGTGGCACCGTAGTCTGGTCTTATGTCTACATAATCTGCAGACCAACCAGAGGTCAAGGGATGATGGTCTATGACAGCGTTAAACTTCACATTCTTGAAGACCTCTTGATGAGTAGGTTGCGAATCAACTAAGATAAACTTATTATGCTCTCCAAGTAAGCTGGGTTTAAAGGGTGTAAGAGGGATCTTGAGGCTTGAGACCATGACCTGGTTGTTTAGCCTTTTTATTTCGTTAACGTTTGAGATGGTTATTTTTTGCACCTTCCCTTGAAGGAGCTTTTTTACCGCTAAGGCGCTTGCCAGGGAATCCGGGTCTGCTACGATTAAAATCAAAACTTGGTCCTGTTTCTTAAAGAGCCTTAAGAAGGCGGATAGACGTTCCTTGTTAGAACGAAATTTAGGTTGCCCTTTTAAAGAGCTATTCTTCATAAAGGGAAAGGTTTGATATTTCCAGCTGATACTTTTTTAAAGTATAAGATAAGTTTAAGTCAAACTCAAGGCTATCTTTTTTCATTAGCCATTCAAGCACATCTTTTGACCCTACAAGTATTTCAATCGGTTTCTTTTCCCTTTCAAACTCGTAGGGTGGAGGCAAAAATTCAAACTCTGAACATTCCATTTTGATTAGCTTTAGCAACCTTAAACCAAACTCAACAGGGCGGAACTTCAAGAGCTCGGTCACATGCATTTCAAAACCGTAACACCTTTCCCCTTTCCATTTATCAAAGGTTGGCTCAAAGGCTAAGGGGCGAAAGACCACTCCCCAATCTTTTTCTGGGAAGAGCTCCTTTAGCTTTGGGTAAAGCTTTTCTATCTTTAGATAGGGTGCACCAAAGGTAGTAAAAGGCTTTGTCGTCCCTCTTCCCTCGGATAGATTTGTCCCTTCAAGTAAAACTAAGCCAGGATAGCATAAGGCTGAGTAAAAATCAGGAAGATTAGGTGAGGGATTTATCCAGGGAAGGGAAAGGTCAAGCCAAAGTTGGCTTTTCTCGTAGTTTCTACAGGGAATGACTTCAAGCTCAAGCCTTGGAAAGTGCCTCTTTTTAAAAAGAAGGGCTATTTCCCCTATCGTCCGACCATGTCTGAGAGGAAGGCTATCAAGCCCCACAAAAGAGTAGTATTCCCTTTCTAAGAGAGGTCCTTCAACTTGGGAGCCGATTGGGTTTGGTCTGTCAAAAACAAGAACTTTGATCCCTAAGTCTTCACATGCTGACATCAGAAGAAACATCGTCCAAATGTAGGTGTAGACCCGGCACCCAACATCAGGCAGGTCCACTAAAACAACATCTATCCCTTGAAGATGCTTTGGCTCTGGCTTAATCCTTGGTCCATAAAGGCTAACCACTCTTAGCCTAAAGAAGGGTTCTACCTCATCGTTAGATGCCACCATGTTTGCCTGTTTTTCAGCAAAGAAACCATGCTGAGGACTAAAAAGAAATTTTAGTCTTTCTCCCAATGCTTCGCTTAAGGCAAAGTATGAGGGGGTTAAGTTTTTGAGGCAGGCTGATTGATTGGTAAGAAGGGCTAAATTTTGGTTTAGATACTTCTTGTAGTAGCCCTCGTCTAAAAAAGTTTCTACCCCTAATTTAAGGCTTTGCTCTTTCACCCTTTGTGCCTTCCTTTGGAGGGTTAGAAATCGAGACTTTAAGGCTATTGGCATAGGATTCCACGCCTTTAGCCAGCCCTTCAGCTATAAGCTCAACAAACCGGTCATCCTTTAACCTTTCAGCCATCTCCGGGTTGGTGATGAATTCAGCTTCTACAAGGACGGCTGGCATCCTTGTGCCTACAAGCACTAAGAAGGGGGCATATTTTACCCCTCGGTCAACAACATCGTGGTATTGTCTGCGTAGCGTCTGCACAAGCTCCCTTTGGACCCTTTCAGCAAGAGATCGTGATTCCGAAAGCTTCGTGTTGGTAATCAATGCCTTAACCAGGTCTTGAAGGTCGGCTAATCCTTTGTTGGCTACGCTGTTTTCAAGGGCAGCAACCCTCATAGCTTCCGGGTCGGTAGTAAAGTTTAAGTAGTAGACCTCGACCCCCTTAGCTTTGGGGTCAGGGCTTGCGTTAAGATGAATGGATATGAAAAGGTCAGCCTTCATGCTGTTTGCGATGGCTGGTCTTTTAACCAAAGGGACAAAGACATCGGAGCTCCGAGTGTAGATAACTTCAAGCCCAAGCCTATCCCGTAAAAGCTCTCCAATCTTCAAGGCGATCTTTAAAGCTACATCCTTCTCCTTAAGCCCGTTTGGACCAACGGCTCCTGGGTCTTCCCCACCATGACCGGCATCGATAACTACCCTTTTTACCCCGAGACCAAGCTGCCGCGCAAGGGGAATGTAGGTTGTCTCCTCTTTCATCTCCTCTTTTGGCTGCCTCTTTTCCTCAGCTACTGCTTTTTCCTTTTTCTTAGCTATTCTCTTTTCTTTCTTCTTTTCTGGGGCTTCCTTGGTGACATATGGCTTTACCTCTTTCTTCTCTTTGCCCACTAAATCTATGATCAATTGATGGGGCTCCTTAACCTTAAAGAGCTTGTAAGAGGTAAGGCTTGAGAGGTCAAGAACAATCCTCACCGTCGTCTTATCAAACTGACCAACCCTTATCCTCTGCAAGTGCTTGTGCTCAAGGTTTATCTCCCTTTCAACGCTATCAGAAAGGATAACAGGATAGATGTCAACATAGATCCTTGGAGGTCTATCTTTGGTCTCGGGAAGGATGTTTGCCTGATACTCAAAGTTTCCAGAGACATCGACGATGATCCGAGTGTAATCCTCTCCTGTTATGGGTTCAACTTTAATGATTTTTTTGACATCAGAGACGAGGGCTTGCTCCTTGGGGGGGATGGGTTTAACTTCGGGTTTTGGCTCAGCTTTTAGTTCTGGTTCGCGCTTTTCCTTGGCTTTTCCTTTTTTTTCCTTAGCAAGCTCTACCTTATACTTTTTTCTATACTCTTCCTCTAAAACCTTAGCTCGGTTTTTATCCTTTAAGTCTTCAGCGTATATCTGGATGAGCCTCTCAAAGACTCTTCGCTCCTCCTCATGTCCGGGGTAGTGTTTCAAAAACTGTTCATAGTATTTTACAGCCTGTCTTAAGTCTTCTTTTTTTAGAAATTTCTGATAGACCTTGTCATAGAGTTCAGCCGTTCGCAAAAGGGCTAAAGGGGCAAATTCAGAAGAAGGATAGAGAAGGAAAAGCCTTCGGTATTCGCTCGCAAGCGAAAGATAGGTTTTTCTTGTAGGGTTTTGCTTAAGGAGTTGCCTTTCTCTTTCCTGAAGCTTTGAGAAAATGTCGCTTGATTTTTCAGCTTCAGGCTTCTTGGGCTTTTTGCTTAAGACCTCCTTTTCTTCTTCAACCCTTTTTACTAAAAGCTTCTGTCCAGCATAAACCTTGTTTTGTTTAAGATTGTTTAGCTCCTTTATAGCAGTAGGAGTTGTTCCATACCTCTTAGCGATCGTCTCTAAGGTTTCCCCTTTTTTAACTACATGATAAATATCTGATTTTTCTACCTTTTCAGTTTGCGATTGAAGGATGAGCTTTGTTCCAGGCTTTGGCTTGTTTGTAGTTAGATTGTTCCAAGCCTTAAGTTCTTCAACGCTTACTCCATATTTTTTAGCAATATACCTTAATGTTTCTCCCCTTTTGACGATATGTATTTTGAGCTCTTCCTCTTTTTTTACTTCTTTTTTAGTCTTCTTCTTAGCTTCCCTTTTAGCTTCTTCTTTATCCTTGATTATTAAAACTTCCCCTGCCCTTATAACATTGCTCTTTAGATTGTTCCATCTTTTTAAATCTTCTACCGTTACCCTGTGCTTTTTAGCGATCTTTTCTAAACTTTCACCAGGTTTTACTTGATGGGTCTTTTCAGCAAAGACCAAAAGAGGTAGAAGGATTAAGATTAAGAAAAGAAAAAGGCTCTTTTTCATGGTTAAGATATGATCTCCCTTTTTAATTCGGCAAGGATTTGTAAGGCTTGAAGAGGGGTGAGAGTTTCAATGTTAAGCTTGTGAAGTTTCTCTATTATCCCTTCGTAGGAAGGAGAAACAAAGATGGAAAGTTGTTTTGCCCTTTTAGCCTCAGTGGTTGACTTTAGGTTTTTCTCCTCTAACTTGCTTAGGATCTCTTGAGCCCTTTTGATTACTTCCTCGTCAAGACCGGCAAGCTTAGCAACTTCTATCCCATAAGATTGGCTTGCCCTGCCTTCTTTTATCCGATAAAGAAACACTACTTCGCTTCCCCATTCCTTAACTTCAACATGATAATTTTTAATCCCTTCATAGGTTTTAGCAAGGTCTGTAAGCTCAAAGTAATGGGTGGCAAGAAGAGTAAAAACTCCCTTTTGGTATAGTTTTTCCGCTATCGCCCAGGCAAGGGACAAACCATCGAAAGTGCTCGTTCCTCTTCCTACTTCATCAAGGATAACAAAGCTTTGAGGGGTAGAATTTTTTAGGATGTTTGCACACTCGCTCATCTCAACCATGAAGGTGCTCCTTCCTCGAATAAGCTCATCCCCTGCTCCAATACGAGTGAAAACTCTATCAAAGACAGGAATTTTTGCGGAGGTTGCTGGGACAAAGCTTCCCATCTGAGCAAGGATGATGATCAGAGCGTTCTGCCGAAGAAAAGTAGATTTTCCACCCATGTTCGGACCAGTGATGATATGGAGCCTTGAAGGCTCATTCATGTGGAGACTATTTGGGATAAAATTGTGGGGACCAAGGACCTTCTCAAGCACAGGATGCCTTCCCTCTTCAATGATAAGCTCCCTTTCCTCTGTTATTTCTGGCTTAACATAATTTTCCCGTTCGGCAACAAGAGCCAAGGCTTGAAGAATATCAAGACAAGCGATTGCCCTTGCGGTGTCAAGAAGAGCAGATGCCCTTGTGGAGACCTTGTCCCTTAGTTCGTAAAAAAGCTGAGCTTCAAGGGCTTTTATCTTTTCTTCAGCGGTGACGATCTTTGCCTCAAGGTCTTTTAGCTCAGGTGTAGTAAACCTTTCAGCGTTGACCAAAGTCTGCTTCCTTTCAAAATAGGGTGGAGCAAGCCTTGCCTGAGCTTTGGGAAGCTCAATAAAGTAGCCAAAAACCTTGTTGTAACCCACCTTAAGGTTGGGAAGTCCAGTCTTTATACGGAGCTCCCGTTCTAAGTTGGCTAAGTATTCAACCGAGTTTTCCTTTAGGCTCCTTAATGTATCAAGCTCTTCAGATATTCCAGGTTTTATGATGGGTGCTCCTTTCCCGAGAGGAGCCGGGTCCTCAACAAGGGTATTTTTTAAAAGTTCATAAAGGTCTTGAAACTCAGAAACCTTCCCCAATATCTCCGTAATAAGCTCAGGAAGAAGGGATTTTTCCTCTTCAAAAAGGGCTTTTAAGCTTGGTATAAAGCTTAGGGAGTCTCGAAGTAGGGCAAGCTCCTTTGGGGTGGCAAGCCTTAGCTTACATCTTTGAGCGATCCGCTCAAGGTCTGAAATCTTTTGCAGCAAGCTCCGTAGTTCGTTCCTTAGGCTTTTTTTTTCATAGAAAAACTCAACGGCAGACTGCCTTTTTATGATCTCCTTTGCATCTCGCAGAGGATAAAGTATCCACTCCTTTAAGAGCCTTCCACCCATCGGGGTAATCGTCTCATCAAGAACCCAGTAGAGGCTAAACTTTGGGCTTCCATCCCAGAGGTTGCGAAGAAGCTCAAGATGGCGCTTGGCGTTCTCATCAAGAAAAAGATAGTCCTCCGGATAATACCAAAGGGGTGAGGAGAGCCTGTCTTTAAGCTCAGGCTGATAGGTTTCAACATAGTATCTAATGGCTGAGAGGGCATCTTGAAAGACCTTCTTCGGAAGAAAGGTTAGGTGCGTATTAGGAAGAAGAGCTTTTAGTTTATCTTGCAGCGTTGTATCGCTTGTGGCCTCTCGTCCGTCTCGAGGTGACAAAGGGATGGCTTTTAGGTCTTCAGGGAGGAGAATTTCCCTTGGCTCTTTTTTTAAAATCTCAGCCAAAGCTTTATCAAAGGGAAGCTCGGTATAGATAAACTCTCCGCAGGAAAGCTCAAGGAAGGCTAACTCAACCTTTGAGCCAGGGAGAAAACTTGCAAGGTAGACCTTATCTTTGCCAGGCAAATAAGATATCTCGGTGTTTAAGCCGGGGGTGTAGGTTCGGACAACCTCCCTTCGCACTAAGCCTTTAGCAAGGGCTGGGTCCTCCACTTGCTCACAGATAGCAACCTTGAAGCCAAGCTCAAGAAGTCTCTGGATGTAAAAATCGCTCTTTTCTGCGGGAATTCCGCACATAGGGGCATAAAAGTCTTTTCCGGCTTCTCTTTTTGTTAGAACAAGCCCAAGGAGCTTAGACACCGTCTCAGCATCCTCAAAGAACATCTCGTAAAAATCCCCAAGACGGAAAAAGAGGATACAATCAGGATACTTGGACTTTATCTGAAGATACTGCTTAAACATGGGAGTGAGTTCTTGCTTTACCAAGCCTCGCATGGTAGATATAGCCCCTTCTCTAAAATATAAGCATAAACCCCTTCAGGCACCAAATACCTGATGGATTTGCCGTTTGCCCTAAGCTTTCTTATAGCCGTGCTTGAGATTTCAAAAGGAAAAACGAAGAGAAGATGCACCCGCTCTTTCCTTGAGGGGTCCCTCGCTACGCTCGGGATGACAGAAGAGGAGCTTGAGCTTCTCCAATAAGCTTCTACTTTTTTAGAAAAGATAGCCTCCGCTTCCGCTTTATCCATATTTCCTCTCGTGCAAACGATGAGCTCGGCGTAGTCTATAAGCTCTTGATAGCGATACCAGGTCCCAAACTCAAGAAAGGAATCCCAGCCGATTATCAGATAAAAATTCACTTGAGGGAGGAGCTTTTTTAGCTTTTGGAGAGTAATAATGGTGTAGGATGGGCTTTCCCCTCTTTCAATGTCGATAACTTTGAAGGCAGGATTATTCTCGACTGCAAGGCTTGTCATGTGAAGTCTTTTTTCAAAGTCCGCTTTTGGTTTTTCTTTTCGGTGCGGTGGGTCAAAGGCTGGGCAGAACCAAACTTCGCTGAGCGAAAAAGCTTCTCGGGCTTCTTCAGCGATGCGAAGATGGGCAAGATGTGGGGGGTCAAAGGTCCCCCCAAGTATACCTACCTTAGGTTCGGATTTGCCCATTACCAAAGGCTATAAACTTTGTGGTGGTAAGCTCCTCAAGCCCCATCGGTCCATAGGCATGAAGCTTAGTCGTTGAGATGCCGACCTCTGCCCCGAGCCCAAGCTCTCCACCATCGTTAAACCTTGTAGAGGCGTTGACCAAAACTAAGCTTGCGTCAACCTCTTGAATAAACTTCATGGCTTTGGTGTAGTTTTCTGTAACGATGGCTTCGGTGTGGTTGCTTCCGTATTTGGAGATGTGCTCTATGGCTTCATCGAGGGAAGAAACTACCCGGACCGCAAGGATTAGGTCAAGATACTCGGCATACCAGTCCTCTTCGGTTGCTGGCTTGACCTGAGGTAGAATGGAAAGGGTCTTTGGGCAACCCCTTAGCTCAACACCATAAGCCTCATACTCCTTGGCAAGCCTTGGGAGAAACTCTTGAGCTATCTTTTCATGCACTAAGAGCGTTTCCATAGCGTTGCAGACACCCGGTCTTTGGCATTTAGCGTTAACGCAGACCTTGATAGCCTTTTCTAAGTCTGCCTCGTCATCAACATAAACATGGCAGACCCCTTTATAGTGTTTGATGACCGGGATCCTTGATTTTTCTACCACAAATCTGATTAAGCCCTCACCGCCCCTTGGTATAACAAGGTCGATATAGTCTTCAAGCTCGAGGAGGTATTCCATAGCTTGCCGTTCAGGGGTGGGAACAACCTGCACGGCATCCTCGGGCAAGCCGAAATCCCGCAGAACGCTTCTAAAGACCTCAGCTAAAGCAAGGTTAGACCTAAGGGATTCTTTGCCTCCGCGAAGGATCACCGCGTTTCCGCTCTTAAAACATAGTCCTGCCGCATCAATGGTCACATTAGGTCTACTCTCATAGATAAGAAGGATGACCCCAAGGGGGATGCGCATCCTCCCCACAAGAAGTCCGTTTGGTCTTTTCCACATCTTCACAATCTCCCCTACAGGGTCGGAAAGAAGAGCCGCCTCCTCAAGCCCCTTGGCCATGCCTTCTATTATTCTGTCCGTTAGGGTTAGCCTATCGATGAAAGCCTTGGTATGCCCTAAGGTAAGAGCCTGGGCTACATCTTGAGAGTTTATCTCCTTGAGCTCTTCCTTTTTCGCCCTTAACCTTTTGGCTACCTCTTTTAAGACGCTGTTTTTTGTTTCCGTTGAGAGTTTAGCCATGGTGGGGCAAACCCTCTTTGCCCTTTTAGCTATCTCGAGCATCTCCCCTTTAAGATCGTTAACCATAACTTCCTCCTTAAGCTAAAAAAAGTTCTTGTTTCTTTTTTAAAGCTTGGATAAAATAGCCTTGTTTAATTGTTATTTTACATTTAACTTTTGCTATGGGCAAGCTTGAAGAACTCTTTCAAAGAGAAGGGAAGGAGGTTCCTTCTTTTCCTGAGCTTGGGGTAAAGATCCTTCAGACCCACCTTCTTAAACCAGAAGAAGAGTTTTGGAAGCTTGTTGAAGAAACTCCGGAACTTAAGGAGTTTATCCTTGACATAGCAAACTCTCCAAAGTATCGAAAGGATGCCCCTCCGGTCACCTCGTTAAGGCTTGCCATCTTAATCCTTGGGGACACGCTTGCTAAAAACCTCGCCCTTGGTTATCTATCCAAACTATTAACCAGGCAAACCTTTACAGAGTTTAATTTTAGACTTTTCTGGGCAAGGGCTTTATCAAACCTTATATTTGCGACCTTCCTTTCTGACTTGATAGAACCCTTCTCAGCTCATCTTTTTCCGGCAAGCTTGCTTATGGACTATGGAGTAATCCTCCTTTATCTTGCTAATCCTCAAGCCTATCTCCAAGTTCTAAAAAGAAGACGCCTTGATAAGGCTATATTTGAAGCGGAGGAAGAGGTCTTTGGAGTAAACCATGCTGAGGTTGGAGCTAAATACTTTGAACAGTTTTCCCTTCCTCGAAGGTTCATCCTGAACCTTAGGTATCATCACCAAGACCCGGAAAATTTTCTGCCACCTGATATTCATAGAGATTTAAAAATTCTTAGGATGGTTGACCATGGAGTAGGTAGCTTTTTCACCCACAACCGGGAGGAGCGTTTTGCTAAGTTTAAGGAAATCTCTCGAGAATTCTTTAGCGAAGAAGAACTTGAAGCCTTCAAAGAGGTCTTTCCTCAAGTAGCAAACAATTTTCTTGAGGTCTTTAATCTTGATGAGTACAAGCTTTTAACCTTTAGTGAATACGAGAAGGAAAAGGAAAGGCGCATTAAAGAGTTAGAGGAGGCCCAAAAGAAAGAGGAGTTAGACTTAAAGGAATTACTGAAAAAATACGAAGAGGCAAGGTTTGTTTTTTTAAAAGAAAAGGAAGAGCTCTTAGAAAAATACTTTCGTTTGCTTGAACGTTTAGAAAAGGAAAGCCTGTTAGACGAGAAAACAGGGCTTTACTCCTTCCCATACTTTATGCGTAGGTTAAAAGAGGAATTGATAAGGGCTCGAAGATATGTCCATCCCTTTAGCCTTCTTCTTGTCGACCTTGATGTTAGCCAAAAGCTTAAAGAAAAGTTTGGGCTTGAGGGGGAGGTAGAGGTCATCAAAGTCCTCGGAGGAGTGATGAACAAAGCTCTTAGGCGTTGCGATTTGTTGTCTTATGAAGATGAGGGAAGGATTTTTGTTCTTCTTCCCCACACTCCTTCTAACGGGGCGATGGTCGTTGCCAGAAAGCTTTATCGAAAAATAGAAGAAAATCTAAAAAAGGTCTTTCCCAAATATCATGGTCCTTATGTGGCTGTTCTGTGTTACAATCCTAAGGAAATTAATCCTAAACGAGACATCCCTGAAACTTTACTGATAAACCTTATTAAAAAAGGGATAGAGGTTATCAAAAAGCAGGGGAAAACCCGCATTTCTTTAATCACCCTTGAGCGTGACTTCGAGACCTCTTAAAAAAATTCGAGCTGACCTTCTTCTTGTTGAGCGAGGTATAGCTGAAAGCAGGGAGAAGGCTAAGGTTTTAATCCTTGCTGGCAAGGTCTTTTATAGCCTTGACGGAAAAAATTTTCATCCTGTGCTAAAGCCAAGTCAAACCCTTCTACCTTCTGCTGAGATTAAGGTAGAGGAGGACCTCCCCTATGTCTCAAGAGGGGGGCTAAAGCTTGAGCAGGCTTTAAACTTCTTTGAGGTTGACCCATCAGGGCTTGTCTGCTTAGATGTTGGCGCCTCAACTGGTGGCTTTACCGATTGTCTTCTCCAAAGAGGGGCAAAAAGGGTCTATGCTGTTGATGTGGGGAAAGGGCTTCTTCATCCTAAGCTCCGAGAGGACCCAAGGGTCGTAGTATTAGAGGGGATAAACGCAAGGTATCTTACTCCTTCTCACTTTCCTGAAATGATGGACTTAATCACCGTTGATGTCTCTTTCATTTCTTTAAAAAAAGTCCTTCCAGCCCTTAAAGAACTACTAAAAGATAACGGTTTAATAATAGCTCTTATCAAACCTCAGTTTGAGCTCTCCCCAAAGGAGGTAAAAAAAGGAATTGTTCGCGACCCTAAGCTTCATCTCAAGGTGGTTAACGAAATCTGGGAGTTTGCCAAGGATCTTGGCTTTGACCCCCTTGGCGTTGTTGAAAGCCCTATCCTTGGAGCAAAGGGCAACAGAGAATTTTTAATTTGCCTTAGATTGAAGACATGATATAATTTCTATAATTAAAACATAAATACACGGAGGTAGCTATGGTAATAGTGGTAGCCTATGATGGTTCAGAGGATGTAAAGGAGGGTTTACGACAGCTACCCAAGTTTCTTGAAGGTAAGGACGACAAGGTTCATCTTCTTTACGTGGTTGCCAAACGGGAAGACATGGAAAAGGAAGAGGTTTCAATCCTTAAGGAAAAGGGAAAAAAGCTTCTTGAAGAAGGAAAAAGCCTTCTTTCTCAAAATGTTCCGAGCGAAGCCATCCTTTTAGAGGATTATTCCGTAGCTGAAGCCATTTTAAACTATGTAAATAAGGCTTCTGCTGACCTTCTTATCATGGGAGCAAGGGGGACAAGACCGGATGTTATAAGGTATACTCTTGGTAGCACCGCAAGCAAGGTTTCTGCCTTTGCTCCATGCTCGGTATACATCGTGAGAAAAAGACCTAAAACCGAATGAACTTTTTAAAGGTATTACTTCTGGTAATATACGGTGTTTCCTTCATAGGGTTTATTTTTTATCTTAAAACGCTTGAAAAGACTGCCTATAGACTTGCCCTCGGAACGGCTGTAGTAGGCTTTATCATTCATACCCTTTATGTAGGACCTCTATCCCTTGACCTTTGGCAAGGGACCCCTTTGACCTTTAATCACACCCTTATCTTCTTTACTTGGACGCTTGTTTTAGCTTACCTTTCCATAGTCTTTGGGAAGATAAAAGCCTATAGCCTTGGAGCCTTTTTTCTTCCTCTACCCATAACCTTTTTCCTTTTGGGGATATTTCTTGAGCCCCGAGAGTCGCCCTTCATACCCCTTCTTCGTTCCCTTTGGTTTCCCGTTCATGCAATATCTTCTCTTCTTTCTCATTCTTTTATTTTGCTTGGGTTTGTCTCATCCTTGATGTATATTCTACAGGATAGGGCTTTGAAGAGGAAAAGCTTTGGCTTTCTGTTTAAGAGGCTTCCCCCGCTTGATTCCTTAGAAAGGATAAGCGAGAGGTGCCTCTACCAAGGCTTCTTTTTTTTATCTCTCGGAATTATAAGTGGTGCCATCTGGAGCGAGCTTAGCCTTGGAGATTACTGGAGGTGGTCTGCCAAGGAGGTGTTATCTTTAGTCCTCTGGCTAATCTACTCAGCCATGATCCACCAAAGGGTGCTTATCGGCTGGAGGGGAAGGAAACTTGCCTACATGTTTGCCATATGTAGCTGCATATTCATTCTTTCCTTTCTTGTGATTAATCTTTATAAAGAGGGGTTCCACACCTATGCCCGCTGATTATGCTATCCTTCTTATTGGGCTAAACCATAAGACAGCTCCAGTTGAGATTAGAGAAAAGCTTTCCTTTGCCAAGGTAAACCCTCACCCTCTTCAACTTCTGCGAGAAAGGCTAAAGGGTTTGTTCAAGGAAGCCTTCTTTCTTTCTACTTGCAACCGGGTTGAATTCTGCGTCGTCGTTGAGGAACAGGCAAAGGACAAGTTTTTAGAAGAATTTAAGAAGTTTTTAGCAGGTTCTGCAGGGATCAATCAAGAGGAGCTTACAAACTACCTTTATGTGTACGAGGATGACCTTGCGGTAAAGCATCTTTTTGAGGTGGCTTGCGGGCTTGATTCCATGGTTCTTGGTGAGCCGCAGATCCTTGGGCAGATGAAGGATGCTTACAAAAAAGCCTTGGAGTATAAGAGCACAGGGCTTTTCTTGAACAAGCTTCTTCATCGGTGTTTCTTTACGGCAAAGAGGGTCCGGACGGAGACCGGTCTTGGAAGCGGTGCTGTTTCAGTAAGCTACGCGGCGGTCATCCTTGCTAAAAAGATCCTTGGGAGCCTTTCTGATAAAACAGTGCTCCTTATTGGAGCAGGGGAGATGGCTGAGCTTGCCTGCACCCATCTCTTAACCCATGGGGCAAGCAAAATCCTTATTGCCAACCGCACCCTTGCTAAGGCGGTTGAGCTTGCCGAGAAGTTTAAAGGAAAAGCCTATCATCTTTCTGAACTCAAAGAGGTTCTGACCCAAGCAGACATTGTGATCTCCTCAACGGGTGCTGAAGGGTTTGTCGTAACTAAAGACCTTGTGGCAAGCATCCTTCGGGCTCGAAAATACCGCCCCCTTTTTATCATTGACATTGCCGTTCCAAGGGATGTAGAGCCTGTGGTAAACTCCTTAGAGAATGTTTATCTCTACGACATTGACGACCTTCAAGCCGTGGTAGCCGAGAACCTCAAACATAGGCAAGCGCAAGCCCTGAGGGCTCAGGCTATCATTGAAGAAGAAGTGCTCAAGATGAAGCGTTGGCTTGCAGAGCTAAGCCTTCATCCAACCATAAACAGGCTCACTGAGAAGATAGAGGCTATCCGCAAAAAGGAGCTTGAAAAAACGCTTAAGCGTCTGCGAAACCTCTCACCAGATGAAGTAAAAGCCTTAGAGGTTCTTACTCAATCTTTAGTTCAGAAGATCCTTTACTATCCCATAAAGTTTTTGAAGGAAGGCTATCATGAGGAGGGAAGGCTTGCTGTAAGCCTGATCCGGGAAATCTTCGAGCTTGATGAGCCTGCTTTAGAAGAGTTGGACTTTACTTTAGAGGAAGCTGAAGAGACAGCCGAGAAAAGGGTTCATTAGCTAAGCTAATTAAAAAGGAAGGTCGTCCTCTTCAAAGTTTGAAAAGTTCTCGGAAAGGTCAATGGGTTCTTCTTTGGCTGGTTTGCCCCTTCCTTCTCTGTTTTCGAATTCAGACGCTTTATTGGAATTTTCCCTTCTATCAAGGATCTTTAGGTTTATGGCTAAAACCTCGGTGATGAATCGTTCTCTTCCCTCTTTGTCTTCAAACTTTCTGGTTCTTAGTCTCCCCTCAAGATAAACTAGGGTGCCAACTTTTAAGTATTCTCCGCAGATTTCGGCAAGCCTTCCAAAGGCAACCACCCTATGCCATTCCGTAAGGGTTTCTTTGGTTCCTCCACGGTTTATAACCTCATTCGTGGCAATGCGCATTGTGGCTACAGGCTTTCCTTCAAGGGTGTAGCGAACCTCAGGGTCTGCCCCAAGCCTACCAACGAGGATGACCTTGTTTACACTCATGATTTAAAGTTAAACCCGGTTGAGCTTGCTGTCAAGTAAGCCTGGAAAAGCTGTAAAGATAGCCCCCATGAAGTATAATAAATTCTACAATGGAAAGCTTTGACATAGCGCTTTTTTACTGGATAAACCATGCTCGTTCTCCCTTCTTTGATGCCATTTTGCCTTTTTTCACGAGCCCATACGCCTTTTTACTCTTCCTATTTGCCTTTTTTGTAGCCCTCTTCCCTTTAGCATGGAGAAAAAAAATAAGGACTATAGCCGTTGCTTTTTTCCTCTTTGTCTTGGGCTATGGCATTTCTGATCTTAGCTGTAGCCACATCCTAAAACCCATCTTTGGAAGGAAGCGCCCCTTCGCAAGCCTTGAAAGGGTCTACTACTATACTCCCGAAAAAAAGTTTGTCTTTCTTGAAAAACCAATAAAGAAGGAGACACGCTCCTTTCCCTCCTGCCATGCCACAAACGCTGGCTTTTTAACGGTTTATACCTTTTTTCTGAGGAGGCAGACTTTATTTCTTACACTTCCGACAGCTATCCTTATTGGTCTTTCAAGGGTATACTTAGGGCACCATTTCCCATTTGATGTCTTGGGGGGCTTCTTTTTTGGAAGTATTTTAGGAATTTTTTTGGGAATTATTTCAGGAAGGATTACGAAAAACTATGGGAGAAGGCTCTAAGAGAGGTTTTCTTGATTTTCTAGTAAGCAAGGAAGGTTTTTTCCTCTGGCTCTACAGCACATTTCTTGTCCTTTATCTTGGGGAGTTAAACCTTCCTCTCTCTTATGATGAGGCTTACTATTGGGACTGGAGTAGGGCTCTTGATTTTGGATACTACAGCAAGCCTCCCATGGTTGCTTGGATTATAAGACTGACAACGAGCCTATTCGGAGACACCGAGTTTGGGGTAAGGGTAGGGGCAGTCCTTCTACGGGTCTTTAGCCTCCTTTTTGCCATGCATTTCTTTTACAGATACTTTGATAGGCTAAGAGTAAGGCTTATCCTTTTTACCCTCTGCTTTACCCCCATCCTGACGATTTATAGCTTTATCATGACCATCGACCCACCCCTCTTTTTCTTCTGGATAGCAAGCCTTTTTTTTGGAGCCTACTTTTTAGAAAAGAGAAATACCCTTTCAGCCCTCTACCTTGGGCTTTCGATCGGTCTTGGTCTTTTAACCAAGCAAACCATGCTCGCCTTCTCTATTCTTTTTCTTTTCTACCTTCTTCTCTTTGAGCGAGATTTGCTGAAAAGGAAACAAGCTTTAATCTGGGTTGGACTTCCTTTTATTTTGATCCTGCCCAACCTCTTATGGAACTTAAAGCATGGATTAGTCATGATAAAACATACCGAAGAATCCTTCTCAAGGCTTTTTCCTACTCCTAAGCAAATAGCAGAATTCTTTTCCGGAGTATTTTTCCTCTACGGACCGGTTCTTGTGCCCCTATTCTTTTACTTTTCCTTTCGCTACGCTAAGGTTTTAGGAAGGTTCTTCAAGACAAAGAAACTTCCCATCCCTGATGATAAAATTTTTCAGCTTAAGCTAATAAACTTTTTATTCATACTTTCCTTTTTACCCCTTTTGGTTTTACTCCCTTTGAGCCTTATCCTTCAGATGAATGTAAACTGGATCGCCCCTTTTTTCCTTTCCGCCTATTTTTGGACCATAGCCTTAGCCATATCAAGACAACTTTATCTTAGGCTTGTCATTCTAAACCTTATCATCTGCTTCTTTTTCTCTCTGGCTATTCTTGCCCTACCCAAAAAGCCTGACCTGTTTGGTCCGGAGGTAGCAAGGTCTCTTTTTAAGTTTTATGGTGGGAGGGAGCTTGCTCAGGCTGTAGAGAAGTATTATCGGAAGGATATACCTATTTTAACCTCGGGGAGAGAGTCTGCAAGCTGGCTTGCCTTCTATCTCAAGGATAAGCCTAAGGTTTATGTAGTTAAGGAGGGAAATAAGCCTGAAAATCAATATCACATCTGGAGGGATGCAGAGACGCTAAGAGGGAAAGAGGTTCTTTTGGTAAAAAAATGGACGGATAAACCGACTTATCTTGATAGCCCAATCCATCTTGAAACGGTCCAATATGAGTTTTATGGTAAGAAAAGGGTATACAGCATCTGGAGAGGAGTGTATGTAGGTGTTGGAAGATGAGCTTCTACTGTCAGGAATGTGGATATAAGTCTTTGAAGTGGCTGGGGAGGTGCCCTTCCTGCGGAAGCTTTGATAGCTTCGTAGAAGAGAAGGAGCCCTCCGCAAGCTCAAAAAAGGCTCGCCGGTCTTCTTCAGAAAAACCTAAGGTTTTTCCTTTAGCCGAGGTTGTAGGGCAAAAAAGGGAAAGGGTTTTAACCGGGATTTCCGAGCTTGACCATGTGCTGGGAGGGGGCATTATGCCCTCATCCTTCATCCTTCTTGGCGGAGACCCTGGCATCGGAAAGTCTACCCTTCTTACCCAGATTGCTGGCCTGCTTACTGATAAAGGTTTCCGGGTTATCTATCTTTCCGCTGAAGAGTCTCCGGAGCAGGTGAGGCTCCGTGCAGAACGCCTGGGCGTAAACCTTAACTTTTACTTCTGTCAAGAAACAAACTTGAGCCTTCTTCCTGAGGTCATTGAAGAGATAAACCCTCAATACCTTTTTGTAGACTCCATTCAAACGGTTTATCTTGAAGAGCTTTCAAGCTCTCCGGGGAGCGTTTCTCAAGTGCGGGAGTGCGCAAACTTCCTCATGCGTCTTGCCAAAGAAAAGGGCTTAACCGTATGGACTATAGGGCATATCACTAAAGAGGGGCTGATAGCGGGACCAAAGGTCCTTGAGCATTTGGTAGATGTAGTTTTGTATCTTGAGGGGGAAAAGGAAAGCGAATATCGGCTTCTTCGAGCCGTGAAAAACCGCTTCGGTTCGGTGAACGAGGTAGGAGTTTTTCTTATGACTGGAGAGGGGCTAAAGCCCCATCAGGAGTATGAAGACATCTTCTTGCCAAGGGGAGGGGGAGCCGTTTTTTGCGCCCTTGAAGGAACAAGACCTCTTCTTGTTGAGGTGCAAGCCCTCTCCATCAAGACCTTTTTAGCCGTCCCAAGAAGACAAGCGGTAGGGATAGACCATGTCCGGCTTACGCTTCTTTGCGCAATCCTTGAGAAGACGCTCGGGCTTCCCCTAAGGGAGCAGGATGTATTCGTAAAGGTTGCAGGTGGGCTAACCCTTCGGGATCCGGCGTCTGACCTTGCAGTGGCGGTAGCCATCCTTTCCTCATACCTTGATAAGCCCTTGCCCGAGGGAACAGTCTACCTTGGAGAAATTGGGCTTAAAGGGGAGGTAAAGCCGGTGTTAAACCTCACCCAGAGGCTTAAAGAAGCAGAAAAAAAGGGCTTTACCCAAGCCTTCCTCGCCGATTACCGCGGGCTTGAGAGCAAAACCTCCCTAAATTTGGTAAAGATTAGATATCTCTATGACCTTATGGAGATTCTTTTTGTAGGTGAGACCCCTCGGCTTACGCCTCGGGGTGACAAAAGGAAGGCTCGGGGTGACAGGGATTAGGATTGTTTGATGATCGAGACTTTGGTTAACCTTTGGAACGATAGGGATTTTTTAAGGCAAATAGCAGAAGAAAATCCTTATTTAGGTGCTTTTATATACATTTTCTTTCAAGCCCTTCAGATAGTTGTTGCTCCTTTGCCTGGTGAGGCAGGGCTTGTTGCTGGGTTTATCTTCGGGGCAAAGCTTGGTTTTATCCTTCATCTTACAGGGACTGCTATCGGCTCAAGCCTTGCCTATTTGATTGCCCGGTTTTTTAGAAAACGATTTGAGAAACACCTAAAAGATAGTCGCATGCTTCTTAAGATAAAAAGATTGGTCAAGCGGGGAGGACTGTTTGGTCTTTTTTTAGCCTACCTTATACCTGGTTTCCCAAAGGATGTGCTGAACTATGTGCTTGGACTTTTAAAGGTCTCCTACCCAAGTTTTATTAGCGCGAATGTTTTAGGTCGGGCTCCAACCTCTTTTCTCTTAGCCCTTCAGGGAGACTTAATCTATGAAGGCAACCCTAAAAAGATACTCATTGCCCTTGGTTTTACTCTTTTAGTCTTCCTTATCTTTTTTTTCCTTAAGAAGCGTTTAGAAAGAGACCTTTTTCTACCTTGACCCTTGGCAAGATTTATTTTTCCTTTATGTTATAGACATGCTTTTTTACATAGCTCATGGATGCCCAAACTGCGGGGGTATAATTTCCGATGAACGGCTCTCTAAAGGTCTACCCTGCGAAAAATGCCTACCCGAGGATGAAACTTATCGGGACATTGAAAGCCTTCTCCTTCATCTTAAAAAGAATAAATCTTTAGAAAAGCTTAAGACCCTTCTTCATGTTGAGGAAAAAGTAAAGATTTTTCGAGAGCTCTTTCAGGAAATAATTCAAAGTAAACCCTCTTCTCTTCAGGTCAACTGGGCAAAGAGGTTATTTTTGGGGGAATCCTTTGCTATCCTTGCCCCAACGGGCACAGGAAAAACCACCTTCGGGCTCCTTGCCTGCCTCCTAGCTCACGGAAAATCCATGATCATCGTCCCCACAAAAATGCTTGTCTCTCAAGTGGAAGAAAGACTTCGGACTATGCTTGATAGAACAACCTCAAGCAGGATCAAGTCCAAACGGATCCTTTCTTACCAAGGACACAACAAGGAAAAGGAGCTACTTTTTGAAGGGAAGTTTGATGTCTTTATCTGCACGCTTAACTTTTTGCATAGGAATTTTGAGCTCCTTCAAAACCTTGATTTTTCTTTGCTCTTCATCGATGATGTAGATTCTCTGCTAAAGAGCGGAAAGAATGTTGAGCAACTTTTTAAGCTTCTTGGTTTTACCGATGAGGAGATAGCCCTTGCCTTGAAACGAGATAAAGAAGAGGAAGATTTTGAAAGCTTACAGAAGATCCGAAAAAGGCACGAAAAGAAGCATAAACAGCTTATAGTTTCCTCAGCAACACTAAGACCAAAGACTAACCGGGTTTTGCTTTTTAGAAACCTCCTTGGTTTTGAGATAACAAGGTTTGTCTCAACCTTAAGAAAGGTGGAAGACACCTACATTCTTTGCGACCTTCCTTCACAGAAAGATGAGGTTTTATCCCATCTTCTCAACGAGGCTGCTCAACTTTGCTTAAGGCTTGGTCAGGGTGGGCTTGTTTTTGTTGAAGAATCTTTCGGGAGGGAGGGTGTTGAGTTTGCTGAAGCTTTTTTGAAAGAAAAGTGTGTAAACTGCGCATCCTATCTTTCCTTGAAGGAAGAAGAACTGCTCTCGGCTCTTCGGGAAGGCAAGGTTGATGTAGCGATTGGGCTTTCCCATCTTTCTAATCCTCTTCTTCGGGGGATAGACCTTCCCTTTGCCTTAAAGTATGCTATTTTCGTTGGCGTTCCAAAGCATCTTCTCCCCTTAAGTAAAGAAAAGGACCACCTTGTCCTTGAAGAGTCCCCCTCCCATCTTTACAACCTACTCCTTAACCTTATGCCCCTTTATGAGACGGAGGAGGAGCGGATAAAAGCGCTCTCCTACATCTCCTATCTCAAACGCTACCTTACCATGAAGCCCGAGCAGCTCTCTCAGTATGAAGGCTTATATCAGAGGGTTTTACAGATTAAGGGCTTTCTTGAAGAAAGATTGAGCAATCCCGCTTTTATCTCTGCTTTGAACCAAAGGGAAGAGGTTTATCTCACCGTTGATGAAGAGGGTCGTCCCTCTTTGGTTGTGGGGAACGCTCAAGTTTACCTTCAGGGTTCAGGAAGGGTCTCACGACTTACAGCTAAGGGCTTACTCCCTGGATTATCTATAATTCTCGTTGACAGTCCAAAGGCTTTGCGAAGCCTTGAAAAGAGGCTCCGTTTTTATCTTGGGGAGGAGCCACGCCTCAAACAGATAACCAAGGAGGAAGCAGTCTCCCTTTTGAAAAGAGTTGAAGAGGAAAGGGCAAGCCTTGAGACAAGGGAGCTTGATTTTAAGAATTTTCTTCTCATCGTAGAGTCTCCTCACAAGGCAAAGACTATCGCCAACTTTTTTGGGAAGCCGAGCGTCCGGCGTCTAAACACCCTCTGGGTCTATGAAATTCCTCTTGAGAACACGCTTTTATCTGTCTGTGCATCCCTTGGGCATGTTTACAATCTTGTCAAAAGGACGGGCATCTTCGGAGTATTGCCGGAAAACGCTCACTTCTACCCCATATTTGACAGCATAAAATTGGACAAAGAAACAGGAGACCAGCTTGTAGACGATGAGATAGAGGACAAACAGGACATCTTTGATAAGTGGGAGATAATCGAGGACTTAAGAAGGCTTTCTTACTGCGTGGATGGCATCTTTGTGGCCTCTGACCCTGATGCTGAAGGAGAAAAGATAGCTTGTGACCTCATCGTTAGCCTTCGTCCCTTCCAGAACTTGGTCAAGCGTTTAGAGTTTCACGAAGTAACCCCTAAAGCCTTGCGTGCTGCCTTATCCGCTCCTCAAGAGTTTGACCTAAACCGGGTTAAGGCTCAACTTGCAAGAAGGGTTGCCGATAGATGGGTAGGCTTTACCCTTTCTCAGGAGCTTTGGAAGGCTTTCAATAAGCATACCCTATCTGCAGGAAGGGTTCAGACCCCTGTCCTTGGCTGGGTGATAAAAAGGGCAGAAGAGGCTAAACAGAACAAATACCGCCTTACCTTTACCATCGGGGAGACGAAGTTTTATCACGACTTTGAAGAGGAAGCTCTCGCTAAAAGGGTTTTTGAGGAGTTAAAAGACGGTTTAACCTTAAGGATAGAGTATTTTTTTGAGGACGAAGTTTCACCCCCTCCCCCATACACTACGGATACTATTCTTGAAGATGCCTTTCAGTTTTTACGGTTCTCTACTTCTCATACCATGTCCCTTCTTCAGGAGCTCTTCGAGCTTGGATTGATAACCTATCACCGCACGGATTCTACAAGGATTTCTGAGGTAGGGCGTTTCCAGGTCGCCAAACCCTACATTACTCAAAAATTTGGTGAAGACTATTTCTATCCAAGAGAGTGGACTTCCCCGGGTGCCCACGAAGGCATTAGACCAACAAACCCTTGGGATGTTGCCGAGATAAAGCTTAGAGTGGCTCATGGACTCTTAAGCTTTAAGAATGCTCGGGATAGCTTTAGGCTCTACGACCTCATCTTTAGAAGATTTATGGCGAGCCAGATGAAAAAGGCAAAAGTCCGGAAGGCAAAGCTCACCTTTAAAGTGCCCTTCTATGAATGGCAAGAAGAAGTGGTGTGGGAGGTTTTGGATTCTGGCTTTGACCGTATTTGGGGCAAAATCCAGGCTCTTAAGCCTCTTTTGGGCGATGTTGAAGGGTCAATCTTTCTCAAGGAGCTTGCAGCTGAGCTTAAAGCCATTCCAAAAACCTATCTTTACAACCAGGGAACACTCATTCAAGAGATGAAAAGGAGGGGGCTTGGGAGACCATCAACCTATGCGGAGATCGTCTCTACCCTTCTTGCCAGGCGCTACATCTATGAGCTAAAAACAGGCGGGCTCATTCCTACTTCTCTTGGGAAAAAGGTTTATGAATACCTGGTTTCCCGGTATCCTTTCTATGTGTCTGAAGAGTTTACCCGCTCTCTTGAAGAATTTATGGATAAAGTAGAGGAGGGGCAGGCTAAATGGGACGAGATCTGTCAAAGCCTCATTCCTCTTCTTAAAGAAGCTAAGGTTTTGCCTTTAAGCGAGGTTAAGCAAAGCAATGGACCTCAGAATGGGTCAGAGAAATGATAGGCTTAAGTGCTTGAGCCTTCTCCTTGTTTTACTTTTCCTTTCAGGATGCGGTGAGAACATAAAGGGGCGTCTTTCTGATTTTAAGGATGCCTCCCTTGAAAGGGTAAAGGTGATGCTTGTTGATGTGCCCCTTGTTGGAAGATGGGTTAAGCTCCATCCCAAACCTTCTTCCCTTTACCAAGAAGTGGAAGAGGCAATCTCATCCCTTAAGGCAAAAGGGGTAGAAAAGTATTTGCCCGATGAGTTTGCAAGGTTTGAAAAGGAGTGGCAAGAAGCCAAGAAACTCTACTCCGAAAGGCTCTATCTTCAGGCTGAAAAAAAGCTAAAAACCTTAGCCAAGGAAGCTAAAGACCTAAACGAGAAGCTTGATAAGACCCTTTCAGCTTTAAAAAGCTCAGCCCTGCAAAAATACAAAGAAAAAGAGGCGGAGCTTACTTCAAGGCTTAGTTCCATGAACGAGGAAGATAGGCTCAAGCTTAAAGTCTACCTTTTTTATTTGAAGTCCTTGATTGAACAAGGGAGGCTTGAGGAGTTTGAAAGGGAGCTTAAAAAGGACCCTTTCAGAAAGGGTTAGCTTAGTTTTAGCCTCAGGGCTTGGTATTGGGTTTATTCCTCCCATGCCAGGGACCCTTGGCTCCCTTGAAGGAATAATCCTTGCCTACTTCACTAAAGACCTATCCTTTGGCATCAAGCTAATAGTCTTTTTTCTTCTCACGCTTTTAGGCATCATCACCGCAGATGTTGCGAGCAAAGTTCTTCAGGATAAGGACCCCGATGAGGTCGTAATTGACGAGATAGCTGGCTCTTATCTTTCGGTTTTTGTGGCAAAAAGCCTTCTTGACTTTGCCCTCGCCTTTATTCTATTTAGGATAATCGACATAAGCAAGCCCCCGCCTACAAGAAGGCTTGAGAGGATGAAGGGCGGTTTTGGGATCATGATGGATGACCTTGCGGCTGGTCTCTTGACCGCTTTGATACTTTTTCTTATTATCATACTTAAAAGCCATCTTTGGTAGGTTTTCATGATTTCAGCTCTACTTTGCATCGGTCATGAGCTTATCTATGGTAAGGTCGTCAATGAGAACGCCAAGGTTGCCGGAGAAGCTCTTCAAGCTTATGGATTTAAGCTTGGTGAGGTGGTGGTTGTTCCGGATGATATTCCTCTAATCGTCAAGGCGCTTAAAAGGCTCATTGATGAGTATGATTTTATCATAGTTTCAGGAGGGCTTGGTCCAACGGACGATGACTTAACCGTGCTTGCGGCATCCCAAGCCTTTAACCTTGAGCTCGAAGAAAGGGCTGAAGTGCTCTTAGCTTTGCAGAAAAACAGAGAATACGCCAAATCCTTTGAGGTGGCAAGAAAGTTAGCTCTTCTTCCTAAAGGAAGCATCCTTCTTTCTCAAGACCTTACCATGGCCGGTTTTAAGCTTTTGATAAAAGGGAAGCCCGTCTTTTTCCTCCCTGGTGTCCCTTCTCAGTTTGAAGCCTTGCTAAAGAATAAAGTTTTGCCCGAGCTTTTGAATATTAAAGCAGAGGATAGAAGTGAACTTGCCATCCTTAAGTTTTTTGACCTAAACGAGACGGACTTGAATTCATTTTTACAAAATTCCTTGGAAGATGAAATAAAAGAGCTTGAAATTGGCTACTATCCTGAAGGGCCGGAGGTTAAGCTTATTTTGCAGGCATCCATTTTATCATCCCGAGCCTCAAATTTGTCATCCCAAGCCTCCCTTTTGTCATCTCGAGAGAACCGAGGGGTCCCACACCAAAAAAGTCTCATAGAAAAAGTGAAAGAAATGTTGAAAGAAAGGTTTAAGTTTGAATTCCTTTCCGAGGGGGATAAGACTTTGCCTGTTCTTGTTGGGGAGCTGCTACTTGAGAGAGGGCAAAGGGTAGCTGTGGCAGAGTCCTGCACTGGCGGCCAGCTTGCAAGCTTAATTACAAGCATTTCAGGGAGCTCAAACTACTTTGATAGGGGCTTTGTAGTCTATTCGGAAAGAAGTAAGGTTGAGGTTCTTGGCGTAAGCGAAGAGACGATCGCTAAGCACAGCGTTTATAGCCATGAGACCGCTCTTGAGATGGCAAAAAGGACCTTAGAAAAAAGCAAGGCTGACTATAGCTTAGCAACGACAGGCCTTGCTGGTCCAACTGGTGGAACCGATGACCTTCCAGTAGGCACCGTTTTCATTGCCCTTGGCACAGGCTCTAAAGCCATATCCGTTAGGTTTAAGTTTAGCGGTGGAAGAAACTGGGTTCAGAAGCTTGCAAGCTACACCGCCCTTGACATGCTAAGGAGGTATTTAGTTTATGGTGAGGGTCTTTCTCGCTATAGATTTGCCCTCGAGCTTAAAGAAAGAACTTTCTAAGCTGAAGACAGAAGAGCAAGCTTTTGCCCGCCTCAAATGGGTAGAAGAGGAAAACTTCCACCTTACCCTTTTTTTCTTCGGAAACCTTCCTGAAAAGGAGGTTGAGAAGGTAGTTCAGGTCTGCGAAAAAAGAGTAAAGGACTTTCCTCGCTTTGAGCTTTTTTTGACGGAGGTTTCAGGCTTTCCCAAAAAGGGCGATTTTCGGGTTGTTTTCCTTGGCTGTGAGGAAAGGTCAAACACCTTGGAGAGGCTTGTTCATGAGCTTTCCAAGGATTTTAAGAAAAAAGGCTTTAAGCTCGAAGATAGAGACTTTCATCCCCACATCACCCTTTTTAGGCTAAAAGAGCTAAAGGACCGTTCAGCCTATCATGATTTTGTTCAAGAATTGACCAAAAAAGCTCAATTTTTGAAGGGAAAAAGCTTTCCTGTCCAAGAGGTCATCCTTTTTGAGAGCAAACTTAGCCCTACCGGACCAAAATACACGCCCCTTAAGGTATTTCATCTTCAAGGAGATTAGCGCTTGAGGAAGAAGCTTTTTTTAGCTTTAGCTGCCCTTTTTTTTGGTTTATTTGGCGAACTCACTTCCTTTTCTAAAAAAATCTTGCAAGAGGAGCCCTCTTATGGGGATGCTTTGGTTGTTGGGACGATAGCTGATGCAAGCATCCTTGTTCCTATGCTGGCAACGGATGTTATGAGCCATAGGGTTGCTGAGTTGATTTTCCGAGGAATTGTTAAGTATGCTCCGGACCTATCTATCGTTGGCGACCTTGCCGAAAGGTATGAAGTTTCAAAGGACCAGCGGGTTATAACCTTTTATCTAAAGAAAAATGTTAAGTGGGAGGATGGCACCCCAGTCACTGCTTGGGATGTTGAATTTGGGTTTAAGCTTATTACTGATACTAATACACCTTCCCCTTATGCCAGCGATTTCCTTGAGGTAGAGCGTTTTGAGGTGATAGACGACCACACCTTTAGAGTTTACTACAAAAGACCCTTTGCCCTTGCCCTCATCTCCTGGGGAAATCTCGTAGTCCTACCTCGCCATCTATTAGCTGATAAAGACCTAAGCTATATTCAAAGAGAGTTTGGTAAAAGACCGATTGGGAATGGACCGTTTAGGTTTGTCCAATGGAAAAGGGGAAGTAGCATAAAGCTTGGGGTAAATCCTCTATATTCCGAGGGTAGAGCTTACTTAGGCCAGGTCCTTTTTAGGGTTATTCCAGACCCAACGACCCTTTTCCTCGAGCTAAGGTCTGGAGGAGTTGACTGGATATCCTTAACCCCTCTTCAATACTTCCGGATAGAAAGGGAAAGGGAACTGAAAGAACGTTTTCAGGTCTACAAATACCTTTCCTTTGGTTATACTTACATCGGATACAATCTTAAGGACCCTCTTTTTGCTGACAAAAGGGTTAGGCTTGCCCTATGCTACGCCATAGATAAAAGGAAGGTGGTTGAAGGTGCTCTCCTTGGGCAGGGTATACCAGCTTACGGACCATATAAGCCAGATGCTTGGTTTTACAATCCAGAGATTGAAAAAAGCTGCCCCTACGACCCAAATAAGGCTTTAAGTCTATTGCAAGAGGCTGGCTTTGTTAAGGGCAAGGATGGATGGCTCTACAAAAATGGGAAGCCCTTTGAGTTCACCCTGCTTACAAACCATGGAAACCTTTCAAGGCTTCTTGCCGCTCAGGTCGTTCAGCAGGAGTTAAGCAAAATTGGGATAAAGGTCCACATAAGGGTGGTTGAATGGACAACGCTCATCCATCAGTTTATCGACAAGAGGAGGTTTCAGGCAGTTATCCTTGGTTGGACAACCGGGCTTGACCCAGACCTCTACGACATCTTCCATTCAAGCAAGATAAACCCCCCAGGTTTAAACTTTATCTCTTATAAAAACGAAGAGCTTGACCGGTTGCTCGAAGAAGGAAGATACACCTTGGACAAGGAAAAACGAAAGAGGATCTACTACAAGGTGCAGGAGATCTTGGCTGAAGACCAGCCTTATACCTTTCTCTACATACCCTACAGCCTTGAGGCTATTCATCAACGCTTCCGAGGGGTTTCTCCTTCAGCGATCGGCATAGCCTACAACCTTGAAAGATGGTGGGTCCCAAAGGATAAACAGAAGTATTTGCAACCATAAATAAAGGGGGTAGCCCATGAGCCGCGTAATTACCTTTTTTGAAGCCAAGGATTGGGAAAAGGAGGAGTATCTATATCGGCTAAAAGAGAGGCTTGGGGAAAGGTTTCAAGATTTTGAGGTTGATTTTGTTCCTTATACTCTAAACAAAGAAAGTAGCAGAGAGCATGGCGACACGGAAATTGCGGTTATTTATTTGAATTCCGTGGTAGATGAAGAGGTGCTTGACCAAATGAAAAACCTTAAGTTTGTGATTACGCGAACAACCGGAATGGACCATATAGACATTTTAGCTTGCAAGAGAAGGGGTATAGAGGTTGCTAATGTGCCGGTTTATGCAAGCTTTACCGTGGCTGAGCATGCCATTGCCCTTATGTTTGCCCTGGCAAGGAGGCTTAGGACTGCTGTTGCCAATATGAAAGATTTTGATTTTTCTCGGGAGGGATTGATGGGGTTTGACCTCTTTGGTAAGGTTGCTGGTGTTATAGGAACGGGAAACATTGGTTCGCACATCTGCCGAATGGCTTTTGGAATAGGAATGGAAGTCATCGCCAACGATTTAAATCCTAATAAACAGCTTGAAGAATTATACAAAGTAAAGTATGTTAGCTTGGATCAACTCTTAGGTTCTTCTGATGTGGTCTTCGTTGCTGTCCCTTTGACCAAAGAGACTAAGCATTTAATAAACTTAGAAAACATTAAGCTTGTCAAAGATAAGGCGATGCTTATAAACATAACCCGAGGTCCAGTGGTTGATACCTCAGCTTTGCTCTGGGCTTTAGCAAACGGAAAGCTTAAGGGAGGCGTTGCTTTAGATGTGTTTGAAGGCGAGAAGGTTTTAACTGAAGGGAGCTTCCTAAAGGAAGTATGCCCGCCAGAGGTCTTAACCAAAGCTCTTCAAACCCTTTATCTTTTCCGTTATCCTAACTTTATCCTTACGCCTCATGTTGCTTATTATTCGGAGGAAGCAATGGGAAGATTGATAGATTCTGTGGTAGCCGAAATTTCGCATTACCTTCTGTATAAGCTTAGTTCTAAAACCTACGGAGAATACTTCTAAGCAAAATGCCAAAGAAGGGAGTAAATTCCCCAAATAAGGGACCTTCAAAAAGGCAAAAAGATAGGTTCGCTATAGGTAAAGCCTTTTTCCAAGCCTTTCCCGGTCTTATTGCCCTTCTCGATGAAAAGGGGACAATCATTCAAGTTAACCGAGCATGGATCGATAAAGGGTTAAAGTCTGGTCTTTTCTTTAGACCAGACACCATCGGATACAACTATTTAGAGTTATGCGAAAGGGCTAAAGATGACGGGGATGAGACAGCTCGAAAAGTGTTAGAGGGGTTGAAGGAGGTCTTAGACAAAAGAAGCGAAGTTTTTTCTTTGCAATACTCTTTAAACATAGAGGGCATCCCCCAACTCTATCTTTTAACCATTTTTCCTTTACCAACAAAACCCAGGCTAATAGCGGTCGTTCATCAGGATATGCCCAAAGACTATTCAATCATGTCAGGGTTAGCCCAAGGGACCCAAAAGAAAGAGGCTTCAAAGAGCGAAGATTTAAGCAGGGAGTTCATTTTTTATGCCCTTTTAGAAAATAAAATCATACCCTTTTTCCGTTTGATAATGCCCCATCTTCCTTCGGAGTTAAGGAACACCCTTTTAGACCTGGAAAGGGAGGTTAAGGATGCGCTGTTTGAAGAAGCCAAAAAGTATCATCCGTTATCAGGGTTAAGCCTTAGGGAAGCTCAGGTTGCCCTTTTGGTGAAAGAGGGGAAATCTTCGGAAGAGATTGCCAAGGTCCTTGGTCTAAGTAAGAGTGCCGTTGATTTTTACCGAAAACGCCTGCGCAAGAAGTTCGGTTTAAAGGGAAAAAAAGAGCGGCTTTCAGAATATTTAAAAGATATAGGCTCCCTAACAAAATTGTAAGTAAAAGCGTTTCAAAAAATTGCAATTTTGTCAGAGGCTCACAGGTTTACAAAGGGTATAGGTCCTTTTAAATTGGCATGGCTTTTGAATTTATGTATTGGGGCTTGACAAAAGATAAGTCCCAAATAAAATTTAAAAAAAATTAAAGGAGGAGGTGGGTTATGAAGAAGGTAGTGAGTTTAGCAGCAATGCTTGGGCTTATCCTTTCAAGCTCAGCAGTATTTGCGGTCGACAGCTGCGTAAAGTGTCACAAGAGCATGGACAAGGTTGCCGAGTACATCAAGAAGAGTGGTGCTAAGTCCGCTGACGAGCTCGTTGATTTCTTAAGGAACAAGTCTGCTAAGAAGGCTCTCCACAAGAGCAATAAGGACGAAGACATTAAGAAGGCTTTTGCTGCAGTTAAAAAATAGTTAAAAAATAAAAAACCCAAAGGAGGTGGAACAATGAGGAAGCTTGTAGCCCTTTTAGTTGGATTGACCTTTGCTCTTGGTAGCGTTGGGTTTGCAGTAGCAGCTGAGAAGAAGGATGCTAAGAAGGACAACGCTACTGCTAACGCCACAAAGAAAGAAGAAAAGCCTAAGAAGAAGAAGAAAATAGAAGGTTGCTAATCTATCTATTTACCCCTCGGGATTCCCCCGAGGGGATATTCTTATGGGAGGTTAAAAGATGAGAGTGGCATTAAGGGTATTGTCAATTTTTGCTCTTTTTTCTATCTTGATGACTAATATAAATACATTATTTGCTCAAGATAAGAGTAGTAATGCGACTGGAACCACCCCTAAAATGGAAGAAAAAAAGGATAACGCAACTAAGAAAGATGACCCAAAAAAGAAAAAAAGAGAAATCGGCTGTTAGGCAAAAAGAGGTTTCTTTAATCCTTTCGCCTTGAAAGTAGAGTTCTGAGTTTACTTATTTTATTTCCCTGCTTGACAAAAGTAATTTATCATCTATCCTAATTTAAACAAAAAACTAACAGGAGTAAATTCATGGAGCCAATAGTACCTTTAAAAGGATTTGATAAGATAATTCACCCTATCAGGCTTACCGGAAAATCTAAAATACTCTTCCATTGCGAGCCAAACGTTCCATGTTTTAAGCTCTGTTGTTCTGATTTATACCTACCCCTTACGCCTTACGACATAATTCGCATACGAGATTTTTTGAAGCTTACAACCGATGAATTTTTAATACTTTACACAGAGCCTTTTTTACTGCCCAAATCTCAACTCCCCATAGCTCGGCTCAAAATGAGGGATGGTGCCGAAAAAACTTGCCCTTTCCTTGGAGAAGGCGGATGCACTATCTATCCTGTGCGTCCTTTAGCTTGCAGGTATTATCCTCTTGGTTTTGGGCTTTTTAGAAATCGCGATGAAAGAAGAAACGAAGATTTTTACTATCTTGTTCAAGAAGGGTTTTGCCAAGGTCTTGAAAGCGGGAAAGAAATGACTGTTGATGAGTATAGACAATCTCAAGGGATACCGGAGCTTGAAGAGCCTGTTCTTGAATGGGCTGAAATTATCATGAGGAAGGAGTCTTTCGGACCGATTGAGGTTCCAGAAAAGAGCGTAGAACTCTTCTTTATTGTAAGCACTAACCCCGATCGCTTTAGAGATTTTATTTTCAACTCTAAATTTCTTGAGGTTTTTGAGGTTAATGAGCAAACTTTAAAAAAGATTAAGGAAGATGACCTGGCACTAATTCAGTTCGGGTTTAAGTGGTTAAAGAGCGTGCTTTTTGGTGAAAAGCATGTTCAAAAGAAAAAAACCACTCCTTCGGTGAAAAAAATCAAACCCTTTTAGCAAAGCTTTCCATTAAAAAATTGTAAAATATCTCTGAAGGTGGGGAAAAACGCTTCTTTTTAAGATGAACTAAATAGAATTGCCTTTTTATTTCGAAATCCTTTATTTTGATGATTTTTACTAGCCCTAAAGCAAGCTCAAGGTCGATAGCGCGTTTGGATACAAAACCCAATCCAATGCCCACTTTGACTCCGCTTTTGACCGCAGAGGTTGAGCTCATTTCCGCAACGATGTATAGCTCTGATGGATAAATCCCTTTCTCCTTTAGCCTATCTAAAGCTGTTCTCCAGGTGCCTGAGCCAGGTTCTCTAGCTATCAGGGGAATTTGGGACAACTCAGCAAGCGATATTTCTGATTTTTCAAAATGTTTAGGCGCTATAAGAACGATTTCATCCTCACAGCACTTGATAAAGACGAGATTTTTATGCGGAATTTCGGCTCCCACTATGCCCAATTCAAACTCTCCATTCGCTACCCTTTCGATGACATCTTGGGTATCAGTAACTTTTAGATAAACCTGTATCTTTGGATAAAGGGATTTAAATTCTCTGATAAGTGGGGGCAAAATTGTCTCTCCAGGGATGGTGCTTGCGCCAACCTCCACACGACCGCTTTCGGGGTCCTTGTGATATAAAAGCTCCTTTTCTAATCCTGACCAAAGCTGCCAAAGCTTGACACCATATTGATAAAGAATGTGCCCAGCCTTTGTGGGGACAACATTCCTTGTCGTTCTTTCAAACAAATTAACCCCAAGTTGCTCCTCAAGCTCCTTAATGTGAATCGTTACCGTAGGTTGGGAAAGAAAAAGCTCCTTGGCCGCCTGAGAGAAGCTTTTTGCTTCGTAAACCTTTAGAAAGACCTGAAGCTTTCTCCAATCAAACATAGTTTATTTATAGAACGATTTATTGATTTTGTCAATGAATTGAGGAAGAAAGGGGGGAAGAGAGCTTGATTAGAGCTTAAATCAATTCTTCAAGAACACTTTCTAAGGCTTTAGTTTCAGAGACCTTGTAGAAGACAAAATCGCCCAGGTTTTTTAAAAGAACCATGGTAAGCTTTCCTTTCCAGACCTTCTTATCCCGACCAAAGTAGCTTATAATCTTTGGGACATCGGCTCTATCTACCTTTAATCCAAGCTCCGAAATCCTTGTTGGCAATCGGTATAGCTTTAGAAGTCTTTCTACCCTTTCGGTAAGTCTCGTCTGCGCAAGCCTTAGCCTTTCAGAGAGCCTGCAAGCAAAGACCATTCCCACAGCTACGCAGAAACCGTGCTGAAGCTTATAATCAGCATAGGCTTCAAGGGCATGCCCAAGGGTATGTCCAAAGTTTAAAACCCGCCTCAAACCGCTTTCCTTTTCATCCTTTGAAACAACTTGAGCCTTTGCTTTACAGCTATCATAGATTATCCGAAGGAGGGCTTTATCTTTTAGGGAGAGGATGTCCTTGTGATTTTTTTCAAGGAAGCTAAAAAGCCTTGGTTTTAAGGTGCAGGCATACTTTATCACTTCAGCTAAGCCGTCTCTCAGATTGATCTCTGCTAAGGTTTTTAAGACCTCAGGGTGAATGTAGACTCGAGCCGGCTGATAGAAGGTGCCAAGGAGGTTTTTCCCATCAGGGAGGTCAACCCCGGTTTTTCCACCTATTGAAGAATCAACCTGGGCAAGCAAGCTCGTTGGCACCTGAACAAAGGGTATCCCGCGAAGATAGATGCTCGCAAGAAAGCCTGCTACATCCCCTACGACTCCCCCACCAAGGGCAAGGATAAGGTCCTTTCTGTCAAATTTAGACCTAATAAGGTGTCTTGAAAGCATGACCACCGTGTCCATGTTTTTCGATTGCTCACCAGCAGGAAAGGAAAAAAGCTCGGCTGAAATACCCAAGCTTTGAAAGAGGTTAAGCAAGGTCCTTCCGTAGATTTTTTCCACATTAGAATCGGTGATTATGGCTACTTTGCCAAAGGAAAAGTTAGCCTTTAGGTCTTCGGGTATCTCAGAAAGAAGACATGGTTTTATGATTATCTCATATGAGGGCTTGGTTCGAACCTTTATAACTCTTTGGGTCATTGAGAGCGTTTAAGGGTGCGTAAGAAGTTTTTAATTGCTCGGGGGGAGGATTTTGCGTCCTCTTCTATAAGGCGAATGAGGGCACTTCCCACCACTAAAGCATCAGCATAAGGGGAAAGGAGCCTCACATGCTCAGGCTTTGAGATGCCAAAGCCAACCGCTACAGGCTGAGAAGATAGATTTTTAACCAGGGTGAGCCTCTGTTCAATGTCCTCGGGCAAACGGTCCCGGGCACCAGTAATTCCTGTCAAAGAGACATAGTAGAGAAAGCCTGAGGTGGCCCTAGATATTAGTTTAATACGGTCTTCAGGAGTGGTGGGCGCACAAAGCAAGACTAAGGCAAGGGAAGAACCTTTAAGCTCCCTTTTAAAGGGGGCTATCTCCTCAAGAGGAAGGTCTGGTATGATAAAACCATCAACTCCAGAGGAGAGGGCTTCTTCAACAACCCTCTTTAATCCATAGCGATAAAGGATGTTGGAGTAGGTCATCAAAAGGATTGGGCTTGAAAATCCTTGAGATCGGACTTCAGATACAAGCTCAAAGTATTCGTCAAGGGTTGGGGCATTCTTTAAGGCTCTAACCATAGCTTTTTGAATGGTTGGCCCGTCTGCTACCGGGTCTGAAAAGGGAAAGCCAAGCTCAATACAGCAAGGCTCAACCTCTGCCATCTCAAGAAGTATCCGTTTAGTCGTCTCCTTGTCTGGGTCAAAAGCGGTAATGTAAGGGATTAGCGGAACTTCACCTTTAGACTTTTGAGCTAAGATAGCCTTTTTGACCTTGTTTTTGCCTTTAAGCATCGGGTCGGACCTTTACCTTTAGCTCTGGTTTTTCCTCAAGGTAAGCTTTAACGCTTGGGACATCCTTGTCTCCTCTTCCTGAGAGGTTGATGACTATTATTGATCCTTTAGGGAAATCCTTTGCCTGTTCAATGAGGTAAGCAATAGCATGGGCAGGCTCTAAAGCCGGGATTATGCCTTCAACCTCTGATAGCACTTGGAAGGCCGATAAGGCAGACCTATCATCAACGGCCGTGTAAAAGGCTCTACCTGTCTCTTTAAAGTAGCTATGCTCAGGTCCAACCCCTGGATAGTCAAGCCCAGGTGAGATGGAATGAGCCCCTTTTATCTGCCCTACTTTATCCTGAAGAAGGTAGGTTAGCATGCCATGAAGGATACCAGGCTCGCCTCTTGTTAAAGTAGCTGAATGTTTATCAGTCTCTAAGCCATGCCCTGCCGCTTCAACCCCTATGAGCCGGACCTCTTTGTATTTGGCAAAGGGATAGAATATGCCCATGGCGTTTGAGCCACCGCCTACGCAAGCGATCACATAGTCTGGAAGCCTTCCCTCTCTCTTTAGGAGCTGAGCCTTCGTTTCCTGCCCGATGATTGACTGAAAATCTCGAACCATCATGGGATAGGGATGAGGTCCAACCACAGAACCGATGACATAGAAAGTGTTCTTCACGTTGGTGACCCAATCCCTTAGGGCTTCGTTTATGGCATCCTTAAGGGTTTGGGTGCCAGACTCAACCGGAATCACCTTAGCTCCAAGAAGGTTCATACGGAAGACATTTAGAGCCTGCCGTTCTACATCCTTTGCCCCCATGTAGACAACGCACTCAATCCCAAGGAGGGCGCAAGCCGTGGCTGTAGCCACTCCATGCTGACCAGCCCCAGTTTCCGCGATGACCCGAGTTTTTCCCATCCTTTTAGCAAGGAGAACCTGCCCCAGGGTGTTGTTTAGTTTGTGGGCACCCATGTGAAGAAGGTCTTCCCTCTTGAGGTAAACCTTTATATGACCGCCAAGGTATTCGGATAGGTTTTTGGCGTAGTACAAAGGAGTGGGTCGCCCTGCATACTCCTGAAGAAGGCTTTTCCATTCCTGCCAAAAGCTCCTATCCCTTTTGACCTTAGCATAAAACTCGGAAAGTTGATAGAGCAAAGGCATTAAGGTCTCTGGAACAAAACGACCGCCAAACTTTCCGAAATAGCCTTTTTTGTTAGGTAAGGACATATTTCCTCCTTCGTCAATTCTAAGCCAAGATTGGAATTTTTGCAAGCAGGTATGCGCGGGTTCCCACAGAGCCTGTTTTAAAAATTTGTGC